>JGI26380J51729_10001207_pt1 | contig 12142 bp, 13 predicted proteins | sample SaaInlV_165m_DNA_FD_51729 | JGI IMG/M metagenome (IMG submission 51729) | reverse complement strand
CTGGAGCCGGGACCTCGCATTGGTTGGCCCGTTTTCCACCTCTCTGCCCGCCGTTAACTTTGCCGAACCGCGAGAACTGTTACCCGGCGAACCGGTCTACCTCATTGGTTTTCCCGGAGAAGGCGAAGTTGCCCCCGTTGCGTCCATCACCGCAGGCCTAGTCAGTCGCATGCGTTCCAACGCCTGCACCGGCTTGGACTTCATACAAACCGACGCACTTATCGCCGGGGGGCAAAGCGGGGGAGCGTTGCTCGATGCCGGCGGCAACCTGGTAGGTGTCTCGGGCCTCGGTGGCTTTACCGAAGCAAACTTTGGTCTGGTGCTTTCCGGCGCAAACGCAATAACCGGTCTCGCGGCCTTAGAAAGCGGTGTGCTGCCGCTGATTGGCACCCCAATAGGCGAAGCGACCCGGCAAGAAACAACTCTGGCCCCGATAGACGACAACAAGTTTTTAATTACCATTGACCAACCCGGTACCAGCGTTGAAGTAACCGTTGCCCCAGGGGGGTTCGAAGACGTATGGGTTGACCTCACCGACCTGTACGGCGCTATGCCGATTACGGAAAGCCAAGAAGGCATCATTGACTACCTGTACCAAGACCCCAGAGAAGAAGACCTCGACGATTTTGGCGCCGTTGAAGAGGATCTGATCGGTTACTACACCGACCTCTACTACGACGGAGAAGAAACCCTTTACGCCACCCTGGACCCCGGCACCTATTTGGTGTGGGTTGGCAGCCTCGAAGATGAATACCTTGACGTGACGGTCACCTCCAGCCACCCTTTGCTTCCCATGGTTGATGATGAAGAACCGAGTCAACCACTGAAGTTGGGTTCTTGGACAGACGGGATCATCGGTCACCTCACTGATATCGATCGCCTCGAAATAGACTTGGTGGCCGGAGAAGCCGTACGGATACGGGTTGATTCGTTAGCGGACCCCGTCATGAACGTTTATTACCAAAACACCCTGGTGGCTTCAAACGATGATTCGAGGAGTGGCTTGTACGGGTCAGCCCCCGAAGTTCGGTTTACCCCAGCGCAAACCGGCACCTACGAAATAGATGTTTCTTTCTATGACAACGCAACAGACGGTTACCGTAACCGCAGCCCGAGCCGACGATGAAAATTTCTGCGGCAACAACTGGTGGCCCCGCCAAGGCTAAGGATCTAAGATCAGACAAAGAAACCGCTCTAAAACCTGCACAAAAGCAACAAACAGCTGGGCGAGTCGCCATGAGGCAAAATTTCTGGCAGACTGTTCTTCATGAAACGACTCCTTGCACCTCTGGCCATGATTCTTGTTTTGTCAACGGTAGGGGCGGGCTGTAGCTTGCTCTCCTCCGACGACGGAGAAGTTGAAGTCCTGCGTGCCGAATTGGCTTCGCTGCGTGAAGAAGTGGTTGGTCTATCTGCCGACATCGCTGCTTTGTCCGTAGTTCCGGCCGCCGCAACAACTACCGCTCCGGCACCAGAAGTAACCGAACCCGTTGTTGAGGAAGAACCAGAAGTAACACCTCCCGAGTCGCCAGTTGACGAACCAGTAGACGAAGAAGCCATTTTGACCGCCACTTATGATTGGGGTCCTAGCGATGAAGCCGTGGCCCTGCAACAAGTTCTTGGTATCGGCGCCGACGGATGGTACGGCGGCGGCACCCGAGCCGCTCACGTGGCNGAACTCGATGCCCGTGGCTTAGNNCANGACGGNGTGCCCACCGCACCCACGACCACCACCGTTGCACCAGAAGAGTCAACGACAACCACAGCAGCCCCCGTAGAGTCGACTACCACCACCACCGTGGCGGAGTAACCCGCTTAAGAACCTCAGTCCTTGAATCTTCAGTTCTTNAAATACAGCGTTGAACTTCAGGTATTTAGATTCCCGACAAACCTTCGACCATTTGGTCGATCATCTGGTTGAGCAACTCGGGCGCCACCCCAAAGGTGAAACGCACATGGTCGGCTCCTTGAGCGCCAAAGTTTTCGCCATCTTGGCCAGCGATGCCCGTGTGGCGAAGCANCCATTTATCGGTGCGATCATCGGGCGAATAAGCCGAAAANTCAAGCCANCCCAAAAATGTTGCTTGCGGCANATGCACCCGNACCCGNGGCAACTCTGCCGCCAAGCGATCAACCAAGACAATGNCGNTTAGCNTCAAGGATCAGTTTCANNTCATCTANCCAACNTTGGCCGTTATCCCAAGCAGCGACGGTGGCTTCGGCCCCCATGCGGTTGGCGCCCCCACCCAAAAGTTTGGCAGAGACGCTTTGAAGGTTTTCCAAAAGATTCTCGTTGGCTGTTTGGGCCACCGCACATTTAATACCACCAAACCCAAAGGTCTTAACGCCGGAAGCCAAGGTGACCGTGCAGGCCTCGGCGCCCGGAATGGTCAGCATCGGAATGTGCTTAGCGCCAGGATGCACTAAGTCGCCGTGGATTTCATCAGAAATAATTTTCACATTGTGTTGGGTGGCTAAAGCCACAATGCGGGCTAGCTCGGCTTCGGTAAAGACCACCCCGGTCGGGTTATGGGGGTGGCAAAGCACCATTAAACGAATACCGGGGTCGCCGGCCAGCAAAGATTCCAGCCCATCAAGATCGTTATGCCAACCCTGGTCATCTCGATACATGGGCCATTCCACCTGGCGACGGGCGGTGCTGGGGCTGATATCTAAAAATGGCGGATAAATAGGGGTTGAAATAACTACCCCGTCGCCGGGTTGGGTAAAGACCTCTACGCCCAGCCAAATACCTTGCAACACGTTTTCGGTCAAGATTCCTAACTCAGGGTCAGGCGTCCAACCATGCCGTTGGGTGGTCCAACGCGAAAAAGATCCCAACACGTTTTCGGGTTCAAAGTGGTAGCCAAAAGCCCCACCGGCTACCAACTCGTGTAACCGGGCACGCACCTCGGGGGGCGCCCCTAAGTCGTGTTCGGCCAACCAAGCGGCCTGAGCGTCCCCGTAGCGAGTCCATTTAGTCATGCGCACCTGTCGACGGCCATCAGGAGAAAGATCTGGCATGGGAAGTTTTTCATACAGAGATTCAGACATGGGTTCAGACTATGGGACGCAAAGATCATTCAGGTAACCGAACCCGAGAATTTTGGCCCCTAAGATTTCTCGTTTTTGGACACACGAGAAACATGCACCGGGCGCCCGGCTAAGCCGAGGGCGGCTTCCATAAAACTTTCTCCCAAAGTGGGGTGAGCATGAATGGTGCGGGCCAGGTCCTCAACGGTGGCCGCCATCTCGATAGCTAAAACTGCTTCGCCGGCCAACTCGGCTACGTGGCTGCCCACGGCATGCACACCGACTACGGTGCCGGCGCCATCAGCCACCACGCTGACGTACCCCTCGGTGTCGCCCATTGTGCGGGCCCGACCCGAAGCCGCAAACGGAAAACGGAAAGACTCAAGCNCTTGCTTTTTGGCTTGGCTTGGGTCCACCCCCACCGACAAAACTTGCGGGTCGGAAAAAACAATCATGGGGATGACCGTGGGGTCAAAAACTTCGGCACCCCCGCAAGCCACCTCGGCGGCCACCTCAGCTTCGGCGGTTGCTTTGTGCGCCAACGCCGGGCCTTCGGTCAGATCGCCAATCACAAAAATATGGTCAGCGGCCCGTCGCTGGGCATCAACAGCCACCAACCCCTGGCTATTGATCAACACCCCGGCTTCTCGCAGTCCTACCGTGTCGCTGTTGGGGCGGCGGCCCACCACCACACAGATTTTGTCCGCAGGCAACGCTACCGAACCCTCNGGCCCCGNAACCAAAAGGCCTTCACTTTCNAGCTTTTGCGCTCGGTGATTAAGCAACAGCGTTACCCCGAGTTTTTCTAGCCCCCGAGCCACCAAACGAGCCACCCGTTTATCAAAACCAGTAAGTAACTGTTTTTCTGCTTCGACAATGGTGACGTGACTACCCAACTTGGCAAAAGCCGTCGCCAACTCAACCCCGATGTAGCCGCCACCCACCAGAACAAGGTTTTCTGGTAATTCGCTCGAAAAAAGCAATTCTGCAGAACCCACCACTCGTTGCCCATCAACAGGCAGGTCAGGTAAATCAATAGGCCGCGAACCAGTCGCCACGATCACATCAGCAAACTCAAAATGACTCAACGAGTCGCCGTGTTCTACCGCCACTCGGTTCGGTCGGCTAAAACGAGCAGTACCCGAAACGACCTGAACCCCCGCTTGGCTAAGCAACTGCNNCACCCCGCCAGTTAGGTCAGAAACGACTTGCTGCAAATGGTTTTGAACCTGCGCCATGTCGATAGAGGTAGTGGCTGCTACTCCCCAGTCGGCAACCCGCCCCGGCAGAGCAGCGGCATCGGCAACTTCTAAAAGCGTCTTAGAAGGGATACACCCCACGTTGAGACAAACACCCCCGAGGTTTTCTTTTTCAATCAAAGTAACCGCTCGGCCCAAACGCGCTCCATGCAACGCGGCGGCATAGCCACCCGGGCCGCCGCCAATAACCAAAAGGTCAAGGCTCTCCGCCACCTCACCTACCACCATTAGAAAATGTCCCCAGCGAGAAGTTTTTGCGGATCAACCAAATAGCCCAAGACCTCATGGCGAAATGCTTCCAGTAAGTCGCCATCGACCAGTCGGTGATCGGCTCCCATGACGATGGGTAAAGCAGGCCGAGCCACCACCCGACCGTCAACCACCAGAGGCCGGTCGGCAATGCGGCCCATGCCCCAAATAGCAGATTGGCCGGGTGGGATAATCGGCAAAGCCCAGCGCCCGCCCAATGACCCGTAGTTAGTAACGGTAAACGTGCCACCCGAAAGGTCAGCCACCGACAGGCTGCCCGAGCGACCCCGTTGGGCCAGGTCGGCAATGACTTGACAGATTTCTGCCACGTTCAGGTGGTCAGCGTTTTTGATTACCGGAACGACCAACCCCGTTTCGGTAGCCACCGCAACCCCGATGTTTACGTGGTCAGGGATAACTACTTCTTGCGTGTCTTCCCCAGAATTAATGTGCCCATTAACCATGGGGAAACGCCGCAACGCCCGAGCCAAAGCAGCAACCGTCAAACCCAATGGGGTCAGAGGCATGCCAGAAGCTTTTGACTCCTGGCAAAAGCCCAGCAAGACGCTGGCATCAATTTCATCCAGAGAATGGATATGAGGGATCTCGCTCCAAGACTGCGCCATGTTGCGAGCGATCGCACCCCGCACCCCCCGCAAAGGGTGCCGGCCAGCGGGCATAACGCCCAGACCGGGGTCGAGGGAGCGAGCAGCGCCCCCCTGTTTACCGGTAGAAAAACTCTGGACATCCTCTAACAAAATGCGTCCGCCGGGGCCACTGCCGGGCACCTGAGTTAAATCCACACCAAGGCCCCGAGCGAATTTTCGAGTAGCCGGCGCCGCTTTAGGCCGCGTACCCGAAGAAACAGATGATGAAGGTACCGCAGTGGCAAGAGGAGGCGGGCCGCTCAAGGGTGTCGGGGGAGTGGCGGCCGGTNTTNCNGCNGGAGCCTGGGCAGNNGTTTCCCGCTCTTCAAAATCTTGTTTGACCGTTACCCCGTCGTCGATTTCAATGAGTAACTGGCCGACCAGAATGCGTTGGCCTTCCACGCCTCCCAACACAGCCACCCGACCGGCAACCGGTGAAGGCAACTCCGAACTGGCTTTATCGGTCAACACCTCAACGAGCGGTTGGTCGCGGACCACAACATCGCCCACTTCGACCAGCCATTCAACGATCTCGGCTTCTTCAAGGCCCTCACCAATGTCGGGCAACAAAAACTGAAACATCAGGCCGCCAACACCTTGCGAACCGCCGCCGTAATGCGAGCCTCATCAGGCACATAAATATCTTCTAATAAACCCACCGGGTAAGGCACGTCGTAGCCAGTAACCCGCTCTACCGGCGCCTCAAGCGAATAAAAGCACTCTTCGTTAATGGTGGCGATGACCTCCGCCGCAAACCCAGCAGTGGTAGGGGCCTCTTGGGTAACTACCACCCGGCCGCAAGCACGCACCGCATCGCCAATGGCTTCAAGATCCAGCGGCACCAGCGAACGTAAATCCAACACCTGCACCGAGGCACCCTCTTCGGCCAACCGGTCTGCGCTACGGCAAGCCAAAGAAACCTGATGGCTCCAAGCAATAATCACCACATCGGTGCCTTTCCGAGCCACCCGTGCTTTGCCCAACGGCACCAGATACTCGCCGTCTGGCACCTCGTCTTTGATGCCTCGGTAACCGCGTAACGGTTCTAAAAACAAGACCGGGTCGGGGTCACGAATAGCAGAAGCCAACAACCCTTTGGCATCGGCCGCCGTGGCCGGCAAAACCACTTTCAACCCGGGAATGTTGGCAAATAAAGCTTCTAAAGAGTCCGAATGCAACTCTGGGGTACGCACCCCTCCGCCGAAAGGAGAACGAATAGTAATCGACGAAGAAAAACGCCCCTGATAGCGATTACGCAGGCGAGCAATTTGACCCCCGATTTGATGCATGGCCTGGAGAGAAAAACCCAAGAACTGCATTTCGATAACCGGCACCAAACCAGCCATAGCCAAGCCCACCGCTGAGCCAGCAATAACCCCCTCAGCCAACGGCATATCGGTGACCCGCTGCTCACCAAACTTTTCGTACAGTCCTTCGGTGGCCCGAAAAACACCACCCACATGGCCGACGTCTTCGCCTAGCACCACCACCCGTTCATCACGAGCCATTTCAAAATGCAAAGACTCGTTAATGGCCTGCAACATGTTCAGTTCAGCCATGATGACCTCCGGAAGCAAGCAAAGCGGCACGCTGACGGGCCATGCGCGGCGTGTCCTCGGCATAGCAGTGATCCAGGACAGCATCGGGGCTCAACGGCCACTGGCACGCCCGCTCAAAGGAGGCGTCAAAAAGGTCTAAGGCAGATTGGGCTACCTCTGCATGGTGAGCATCGTCCCAGAGCCCTTCGCTGCTCAGTAGTTCACGGTATTTGGTTACCGGGTCGTTGTCTTGAGCGGCCACTAAGTCTTCGGGCGGCACATAAAGAGTGGGGTCATCAGCCGTCGTGTGCGGGCCAAGGCGGTACAAACTGGCCTCAATCAAAGTCGGGCCACCCCCATTGCGCGCCCGATCTCGAGCCTCGGAAACCGCAAGGTGCACAGCCTCAGGGTCGGTGCCGTCAACGGTCACCCCAGGAAAACCAAAAGCTGTTGCTTTAGCGGCGTAAGAATCAGCAGCCGTTTGTTTACGGCTGGGAGTTGAAATGGCCCACTGATTGTTCACGCAAAGAAAAATCACCGGCGTTTTAAGCACCCCAGCCAGATTGCCCGCTTCGTAAAAATCCCCTTCTGAGCTCGACCCATCGCCAAACGAAACCAGCGCCACCCCAGGGTCGTCACGNAACGTCATGCCCCACGCCAAGCCCACCGCGTGAGGAATCTGTGTAGCTAAAGAAATCTGACAAGGCAGCGCTCGGATGGGTTCAGGGATAAAACCACCAGCAGGGTGCCCCAAGTTATAAAGCAAGTAGCGGTCCAAAACCTCCGGACCGTAACGCATCAAAGCCAACGCCTCTCGGTATTGGGGAACAAACCAATCNACCTCAGGGTCTAGGGCATGGACCGCCCCCACAAAAGTTGCTTCATGGCCATCGATGGGGGCCAAAGTGCCGACCCGGCCTTGGCGTTGCAGGTTCCATAAACGCCCCGCTTGGGTGCGCGCCGCAACCATGTCGGTAAGCATGGATAGGCGATCAGCGTCAGACAAAATGGTCACCTACTGACTCTACCGCGGGCTCTCATCGCGGCGCCAGTAAGAAGTGTCAGAAGTCACTAAATCAGTGGCCGTCAGAGCCATGAAAAGTGTCGCTTATTGGCTACGGTAAACCACACAACGGTCCCACCTTTTCGGGGCCTTCAATCTCCGGTTTCGATTCATTCACCCCCCCGAATCGAAATCGTGAGCATAAGCACTTCCCGCCTACCCCCCCTTGGCGGGAAGTGCCATTTATCTGGCGATTTGCTTGGCGGAGCAAACAGCGGCCCACCCAGTTTGGGGTTTGGGCAGAAACACCAAGTGGTTTAAGGTGGTCTTATGGCCAACAATCACCGAGACAAAATACGCATGAGCGACCAAGAACAAACCGCCTTCATTGAAGAGAAAAAAAGTTTGCAGGTGGCCACGCTTAACGCCGATGGGTCACCNCACNTNTCAACCCTTTGGTTTGCCCTAGTGGACAACAAAATAGTTTTCGAAACTTACACCCGTTCGCAAAAAATAGTGAACCTCCACCGAGACCCTCGCATCACCGTTTTGGTAGAAGACGGATTGGAATACCAAAACCTCCGCGGGGTAATGATTCAAGGCACCGCCACCCTGCACGAAGACCAAGAGNCGGTTCAAGGTTTTGCTCGAGAAGTGGTGTTACGAAACGAACCCGAAGTACCCGCCGAACTCGTTGACCAAGTAGCGGCCCGCATGGCGGCGAAACGCACCGCAGTGGTTATCGAGCCCACAAAAACCATTTCCTGGGACCACACCAAACTGGGGTAAGAGCCCCAGGCAAAGGCATTAATAAAGATTTCTTGCTTTTGTGTCCAACTCTTGATCTAGCATGGGGGCAATGGAAGCATTGTTTGCGGTGCAAGAAGAAGATACGAACCTTCGGCAACTCCAGCATCGCCATGAGCATCTTCCCGAAGCCGAACACTTAGCGGAGTTAAAAGCTGCCCACGCGGCACAGGTGGCCGCTCAACAAAATTTGGCCGCCGAATGCCTTGAATCTATGCAGCGACAAAAACGCTACGAACAAGAAGTAGCGGCGGTAGAAGCCCGCATCGCCGACCTTGACCAGAAACTCTATGGCGGCATGATTACCTCGCCTAAAGACGCCAGCAGCCTGGGTAACGAAATAACCCTCCTTAAAGAACGCCAAGACGGCTTGGAAGAAAAAGTCTTGGAATACATGGAAATCCTCGAACCGCTTAATGAGCAACTTGAAGAGATGAACCGGACGAAGGAAGAACAAGAAAAAGAAATCGAACAAGCCTCGGCGGTATTTCAAAAAACCGAAGCCGAACTCCTGGGCGACAAAGCAGCAGCCGAAAAAAGACGAGACGACGCTGCAGAACAAACCGACCCGGGCTTACTGGCCCGCTATGAAGGCCTTCGTCGATCTTTTGGAGCCAGCGTGATTGTTCATTTTGACGGCCATGGTTGCCAAGGCTGCCCCACAACAATGCCCGCCATGGAAGCCGACCGCTTCAAAGGAATGGATGAAGGGACAATGTCCGACTGCAACGAATGCGGTCGCCTTGTTGTGCGCTAAACCATGGTGATTTGGTTCGCCGTTTTGGCGCTAATAGGTGTGGCTCTCGTTTTTGATAGCGCGAACCTGGATTACCGCTTGGTGATGGCCGGCGCCTTATTACCGGCCCTTGAAGGGTTCCTAGGGCACCCTTGGGTAGCGCACACGTTGGTGGCCCCGGTGGCGGTGATGGCTTTGATCATGCTGGTGGCTCGAGGGAAACGCCTAGTGCAACGTCGCTGGTTGGGGGTACCCATCGGTATGTTTGCTCACCTGGTGCTTGACGGTACGTGGGCCAACACCCAAGTTTTTTGGTGGCCTTTTGCCGGCTGGGGCAAACTCGGCGAAGCACAAGTGCCGGAGTTCTCTCGAGGCACAACAGGCTGGGTCTTTGAAGCCTTGGCCCTGCTACTGGCTGGCTGGGCCTGGCAGCGTTTTGGTTTGGGAGACCCCGCCAAACGTCAAGATCTCTGGAAAAATGGCCGGCTTAGCGGCCTAAGCCGTTGATGCTGAGTATTTACTGATGCTGCACATTGTTCGCCACGGACGCACCGCTACCAATGCGGCCGGAAAACTCCAAGGCCGAATGAACTCAGAGCTCGACACCTTAGGCCTGCAACAAGCAACACAACTAGCGCAAGCTTTGGGCTCGGTTGACCGAGTAGTAGCCAGCCCACTCCTGCGTACCCAACAAACAGCAGCCGCCTTCGGTCAAAAAATCGAAACAGATGAACGCTGGATAGAAATGGATTACGGCGAATTCGACGGCCAACCACTCACCGCCATCGATCCCGAGGTTTGGGCGGCATGGCGAAACGATGTGAACTGGGCGCCCCCCGGCGGAGAATCTCTACGACAAGTGGGGGAGCGGGTACAAGCAGCGGCCCAAGACCTATTAGAAGCGTCACTAACCACAGAAATAGTGGTGGTCACCCACGTCTCGCCCATCAAAGCTTCGCTGGCTTGGGCGCTGGGCGTCGGCGATGAAGTGGCCTGGCGCAGTTATGTGGCAACGGCGTCAATAACCAGCATCGGTGCTGGCCCCTCGCTGCGCCGCTTCAACGACACCAGTCACTTACATCTAGGAATCTAAGATCTACGGATTTGGCCGGCGGGTTAGAGGCTGGGCATTAATTCATCGGCGTCAAGGTCTTCGATTGCTGCACATACCCGGTCAAACATGTCGCTCACCAACTGAACCGCACGCTCGTTCACCAACTCCACACCACCCGCCGACTGGATGGGGTAGCAAAGGCAAAACAACACCGCACGACGATAATGATCCCAAAGTTCATCAGCAGGGTAGTCAATGCCCGCAGCAGCCAAAACTCGCCGGTACCGCTCAATCAACGCTTTTTCGTGGGCTCGCCGGTCTTCAACAGTCAAACTTTGGCTCAAAAAATAACCCAAGTCGTAAGCCCCGCTGGTGCGGACACAAATCTGCCAATCAATAACCGTTAGCTCTGACCCATCAAAAAACAGGTTGTCTAAACGAAAGTCACCATGGGCCAGCGTGGCCGGGGCCTCAGTGAACTCCATAAGTTCAGTAGTCACCGAAGCAAATCGGTCACCCACCGCACGAACGCGATCCGAAATACGATCACCAAAAACCTCTAAACAAATAGGCCAAGCAGCAGCCACCCCGGCTTCAACCCCCTGAGGCATTGGCGGGTCCCAACCTTGGGGAATCCAAGCCAAATCGGTTTCAAAACGAGGGCTATTCCAAAAAGCAACATGATGGGCCGCCAAGGCATCGATGGCGTATTCCGCTTGGGTAATGGGGCAACCATCTATTTGGCTGTAAACCTCAGAACCGCCCAAGTCTTCTAAAACCAAAACAAAATCGTCAGTATCTGGGGCGTAATGAGCAGCCAAACACCGCGGCGTACCCAACGGAGAGTCAGCGGCAGCATCCCGGTAGAAACCCACTTCTTTTTCATAAAACATGAAGGTCTTAGTTAAAAACCGGGTGTGCTCGTGTTGCACCGGCAACTTGACCACTAACGAAACCGGCGCCGATGCAGCACCCTCAGAGTAACGCGGGGTGACTCGATGCAAAAGACCCAAAATGCCGACCCCTTGACCAATCAACTCAACTTCCAGGCCAGTGACTTCTCCATGAGGTAAGTCGCCAGAGTCTCGCAGAACTTGGGTTAACCAAGCAGGAGTCACCTCTTCAATAGTGGTCGGAAAGCCGGTACTGGCCATGCGGAAACTCCCTCGTAGATGGTATTAGAAAAAGACCTTAAAAAAGAAACTAACACGCTCTAAATGGGCGAGCAATTTAAACTTTGTTACTCGTGGTCGGTTATGCCGCCCGAAACAGGAGGAACGAAATCAGCAGGCCAAAGCGTGGCATCGTCGTAACGGATGCCTTCTAAGAGCACGTCCTCAAATTGGGTATCAGAAAAATCCGCCCCACCTAAATCGGCGTAAGAAAGATCCACACCCACTAGGGAAGCTCCGCGAAAGTTGCTGCCCGTCAAGTTGGCCGCCCGAAAAGACGTGCCGGTGCAAATAGCGCTACGAAAATCGGCGCCCATGGCAAACACCCCCGTCAGGTCAGCATCACGAAGACAAGTGCGGGTAAGCGAAGTTCCGGCCAGCGTGGCGCCCCCCAACTTGGCTTCGGTCAAGTCGGCCCCGGTTAGCCAGGCTCCGCCGAGTTCTGCCGAGCGAAGATCGCCACCCACCAAATGAGTATTACCCAGCCAACTACGGCTCAAAGTAGCGCCCACAAACCGAGCACTGGCCAAGTCAGCAGACCACAAGTTGGCGTGATGCAAATCAGCATCCGCAAAAGTAGTTTCCCGACACACCGCATTGCGAAGATCGGCGCCCACCAACGAAGCATCAGACAAATTCGAGCG
>JGI26380J51729_10001194_pt1 | contig 12276 bp, 10 predicted proteins | sample SaaInlV_165m_DNA_FD_51729 | JGI IMG/M metagenome (IMG submission 51729) | reverse complement strand
GGAGGTATGCCTGCAAGTGAGAATAATATTATTAAAAATGAAATGGCTAATAAAGGATGTTTCTTTGAAACTCCTGATAAATCAGAAATATTTTCTTTATATTCACCATCCTTTTTTAATAAGTATAAACATGAAAAAATTCCAATATTCATAATTACATAAATAGAAATGTAAACAATTGCACTTTGGTATCCGGAGATATTTCCAGTAGCTACACCTGCTAATGCATATCCTATATGCCCAATTGAACTGTATGCCAAAAGCCTTTTTATATTTTTTTGACTTATTGCAGCTACAGCTCCTAGTATCATTGAGGCTATAGATATAAAAATTATTATAGTCTGCCACTCCGATAAAATATTTGAAAAAGGAATAAACATAAATTTAATTAACACTGCTAGACCTGCTACTTTTGGAACTACTGCAAAATAACTTGTTATTGATGTTGGGGCACCCTCATACACATCTGGAGTCCACATATGAAATGGAACAGCTGATATCTTAAATGCTAAACCTACTAAAATAAACACCATAGCAAAAACTGCACCAATATTTTCTTTATTTAATTCATTTGCTATTAAATCAAAATTTGTTGATCCTGAGAAACCATATAACAAAGAACATCCATATAATAATAAACCTGACGACAATGCACTTAAAATAAAATATTTTATACCAGACTCTGATGACTTCAAGTTGTCTCTATCAATTGATGCTAATATATAAAGTGACAAAGATTGAAGCTCTAGTCCTAAATAAAATACAATAATATCATTTGAACTAACCATAAAAAACATACCTAGAATTGAAAGTAATATTATTATGGGATACTCAAATTTATCTAATTTTTTATCAATAATATAATTTTTAGATGTATTTAAGACAAATAAACTAGAAATAAGTATTAAGATTTTAAAGAAGTTTGAAAATGTATCTCTAGTAAAACTTTCTAAAAAAATTTTTTCTTCAATATTTGGTCTATTAAAGATTATAGCGGTAGTTATTATTATAATTATTGAGGATAAATTAAATATTAAATTAAAACTATTTTTTAAAAAAACTCCTATCATCAATAAAGAAAAAATTGATAACGTCAAAAAAATTTCTGGTAGTAATATATTTAAATTATTAATCATTTTAATTTAACCCATTAGCCCGAATAGCAATTTCATAATTATTAATCAAATTATCTACAGAAATATTTAATGTATCCATCAATGGTGATGGGTAAAAACCAAATAAAATTACTAATATAGCTAAAGTAATCAACATTAGAGCCTCTAAATTATTAATATCTTTTAAATTTTTTATTTCATTATTGTTTGTATTTCCAAATATTACTCTTTTAGTTAGCCAAAGCATGTAAGCTGCGCCAAGAACAACCCCAAAAGTTGCCAACATTGAAACAAGATAATTTTTTTGAAAAGCTCCTGTCAAAACTAAAAATTCTCCAAGAAAACCCGATGTACCAGGAAGACCCAAACCAGCTAATGCAAACACTATAAATAAAAAAGAATATTTCGGTAAATGGTTTACCAGTCCGCCATAAGTGCTTATCATACGTGAATGTAATCTATCATAAACTACCCCAACGCATAAAAATAAAGCGGCAGATATCAATCCATGACTTATCATTTGAAAAATACTTCCTTCAATACCTTGTTTTGTAAAAGTGAAAATACCGAGAGTAACATATCCCATGTGAGCAACAGATGAGTAGGCTATAAGTTTTTTCATATCCTCTTGCATCAAAGCAACTAATGAAGTGTAAATGATTGCAATTATGCTTAATGTGTAAATAAGTGGCATAAAATATTCTGAGGCTAATGGAAACATTGGTATAGAGAACCTTAAAAATCCGTACCCAGCCATTTTTAGAAGTATAGCAGCTAATATTACTGATCCAGCTGTTGGAGCTTCTACATGGGCGTCTGGTAACCAAGTGTGAACTGGCCACATTGGCATCTTTACAGCAAAGGAACTAAAAAAAGCTAACCATAATAAATTTTGGTAATCACTTGGAATTTGTATTTTATAAATTTCAGTAACATCAGTTGTGCCTGTTATCCAGTAAATAGCTATAATAGCAACTAACATTAAAACAGAGCCCAAAAGAGTAAAAAGAAAAAATTTAAAAGCAGAATATACTCTTCGTGGACCACCCCACACACCAATGATTAAAAACATTGGAATTAATCCTGCTTCAAAAAATATGTAAAAAACAACTAAATCTAGAGAACAAAAAACACCAATCATAAAAGTCTCTAATATTAAAATTGCAATTAAAAATTCTTTAACTCTTACTTTAACGCTATTTATGCAAGAGATTATACAAATAGGAGTTATCAAAGTTGTTAGAACGATGAAAAGAATTGAAATTCCATCAACACCTAGTTTAAATTTAATAAAATTATTTATCCAATTTTTTTCCTCTAAAAATTGAAAATCTGATGATGTTGGGTCTAAAGAGTACCAAACAAATAATGACAACAGAAACGTGGCTAGACTACTAAAAAGTGAAATATAAACTGCACTATTATTATTCTTAATATCTTTTGATAAAAAAATAAAAAAAGAACTAATTAAAGGCAGAAATATTAATGTTGATAAAATTGGAAAATTCATTTTAATTTAAAATTAAATAAGTAAGTAAAATTGATAAACCTATCAGCATCGCAAAAGCATAATCGTAAATAAATCCTGTTTGAAAAAGACTGGCTTTATTAGAAATTTTTTTGATTAATTTTGATATACCATCAGGGCCAAATCTATCTATGATACCTTGATCACATTTTTTCCAAAAGAAAGAACCCATTTTTTTTGCAGGTTTAATAAAAATTTGTTCGTATAGCTCATCTATAAACCATTTATTAAGAAGAAAATTATATAGAGGTAAATTAGTTTTTTTAAAGTCCTCTAAAATTTTGATGTTGGTCACAAAATAATAAAAAGAAATAGGTATAGCAATAGTCACTAAGATTGGAGTTAATAACAAAAACCATGAAGGAATTGGATCGTGTTTTATCTCATTTAAAAAAAATATCGATGCTTGCCAAAAATCATTACTGTGGTGGCCTATAAAAGTTTCTTTAAAATAATAACCAGCAAATATTGCCCCAATACTTAAAAAGAGTAAAGGAGCTAACATTATAATTGGAGACTCATGAGTTTCATTAATTAAAACTTTTTTATTATTATATGGTCCGTGAAATGTTTTAAAAATTAACCTCCAAGAATATATTGAAGTTAAAAATGCTGTAAAAATTCCAATTGTTGCAGCATAATTACCTAAAGTTGAATTTCTTAAATAAGCAAACTCAATTATTGCATCTTTAGAATAAAAACCAGATAAAAAAGGAAATCCAGTCAACGCCAAAGTTCCAATCAACATAAAAATGTAAGTGTAAGGAAGTTTTTTTCTGACACCGCCCATATTTCTAATGTCTTGTTCATCTTTAAAGGCGTGGATAACTGAACCAGAACCTAAAAATAATAAAGCTTTAAAAAAAGCATGGGTAAAAAGATGAAACATTGCTACATGATACGCTCCAACTCCAGCTGCAAAAAACATATAACCTAATTGACTACAAGTTGAATAAGCCACTATCTTTTTTATATCATTTTGAACTAAGGCAACTGATGCAGCAAAGATTGCTGTAATCATTCCAACTATGGTAACTAGATTTAACGCTGTTTGTGAATATTCAAATAACGGTGAACATCTTACAACTAAAAATACTCCAGCAGTAACCATTGTTGCTGCATGAATTAATGCAGAAACTGGTGTGGGGCCTTCCATTGCGTCTGGCAACCAAGTATGTAATAAAAATTGCGCTGACTTACCCATTGCTCCAATAAATAAAAATAAACAAATTAATGTGATTAAAGATGATTCAAACCCTAAAAATACTATATTTTTTTCTAAAAATTGGGGAGCTAAATCAAAAACTTCTTTAAAATTTATAGTTCCAAAATAAAAAAAAATAAGAAAAATACCAATTGCTAATCCAAAATCACCAACTCTGTTAACAATAAATGCTTTAATTGCTGCGTTATTTGCAGACTCTTTTTTATACCAAAAGCCAATTAATAAATACGAACAGAGACCCACTCCTTCCCATCCAAAAAATAATTGTAAAAAATTGTCAGACACAACGAGAACAAGCATTGAAAAAGTAAAAAGTGAAAGATATGACATGAATCTTGGTTTATGAGGGTCGTGACTCATGTAACCAATTGAATAAATATGAACCAGAGCTGATACAAAAGTTACAACAACAAGCATTATTGAACTCAGTGGATCTATATTAATTGACCAATTAGCAATAAAATTTCCAGAACTTATCCATTCAAATATTTTGTAATTTCCGTAAGTGTTATTTTGGATACCATTCCAAAATAGTAAAATTGATAAAACAGCAGAAATACTTACTAATAGACTAGTTACTATTTCTGAAAAATATTTTATTAGNGATCCTCCCAAATATCCAATAATAGCGCCGATAAGTGGAAGAAAAATTACAGTGTATTCCATTTACCCTTTCATTCCNTGTATGTCTTCAACTCTAATAGAGCCTTTATTTCTATAGTAAATAACAATAATTGCTAAACCTATCGCTGCTTCTGCGGCAGCCACGGTTAATATCAACATAGTAAATATTTGACCAACTATATCTCCAGAAAAAATTGAAAAAGAAATTAGATTAATGTTTACAGCGAGTAAAATTAACTCGATTGACATTAAAATAACAATTACATTTTTTCTATTCAAAAAAATACCTATAGTGCCTAGGAAAAATATAATTGCACCTAAAGATAAATAATGACCCAATCCAATCTCAATCATCTATTTTGACTCCTTTATTTGACTCAACTTCTTTTAATTCAATTGAGGATGCCGGATCTCTAGAAATTTGGTTAAAGTAGCTTTGTTTTTTTACACCTTTTCTTTGTCTAAACGTTAAAAGAATGGCACCTATCATGGATAATAAAAGTATTATACCTGCTAATTGAAAGTATAAAATATAATCGGTGTACATAACCAAGCCTAATTGATGTGTGTTAGAAATATTTGATAATTCTAATGTACTGCTAGACATAAGATTATCTTTATACTTCCATCCACCAACAACTACTAATAATTCTAAAAGAATTAAAACACTTACAATTAATCCTGTTGGGATATGGGTAGACTTTTTTCCAATAAACCAAGATTGTTTTTGTTCAGCTACATTAAGCATCATGACAACAAATAAAAATAAAACTGCCACCGCTCCCACATAAACTATCAATATAATCATACCTAAAAATTCAGCGCCAACCATAATAAATAAACATCCAACTGAAATAAAATCTAAAATTAGAAAGAAAACTGAGTTTACAGTGTTCCTTGACGTAATCACCATTAGTGAAGAAAAAATTGCTATTATTGAAAAAAAATAAAAAAAAATGGAGTGAGCTAACATTTATCTATAAGGTTTATCTAATTTTATGTTTTTTGCTAAAACAGTTTCCCATCTATCACCATTATCTAATAATTTTTCTTTATTATAATAAAGTTCTTCTCTTGTTTCTGTTGCAAATTCAAAATTAGGACCTTGAACAATTGCATCTACTGGACAAGATTCTTGGCAGAGCCCACAATAAATACACTTAAGCATATCAATATCGTATCTGGTAGTTTTCCTGCTTCCGTCCGGTCTTTCTGTTGATTCTATAGTAATTGCTTGTGCTGGACAGACAGCCTCACAAAGCTTACAAGCGATACATCTTTCTTCACCGCTAGGGTATCTTCTTAAAGCATGCTCACCTCTCATACGAGGGCTGATTGGTCCTTTTTCAAAAGGATAATTAATTGTTTTTGATTTTCTAAACATTTCCTTAACAGCCATTATCAAACCTTTTACAAATTCTATAAGAAAAATAGTTTTAAGAATTCTTGCTAAAGTCATTAGAAGTTTCCTTTTGGCAATTTATCAAAGTAAAATAAAAAACTTGCTGTTAAAACTAAATAAAGAAGTGAGAGTGGTAAGAAAATTTTCCAACCAAGTCTCATTAATTGATCGTATCTATATCGAGGCACAATTGCTTTAATAAGAGCAAATAATAAAAATAAAAATAAAATTTTTAAAATCATCCAAATTGGCGCTGGAATTAAATTTAATGGATAAATATCAATAATTGGTAACCAACCTCCTAAAAATAAAACAGAACCCATTGCACACATAAGTAGTATATTTGCATATTCGCCCAACCAAAACATTGCGTACATCATTCCAGAATATTCTGTTTGATAACCAGCTACTAGTTCTGCTTCTGCTTCAGGTAAATCAAATGGTGGTCTGTTTGTTTCTGCGAGAGCAGAAATAAAAAAAATCACAAACATTGGAAAAAGAGGAATAACATACCACAAATCCTTTTGGGCTAAGACAATATCTTTTAAATTTAATGAGCCAACACAAAGAAGTACATTAATTATAATTATTCCAATAGATACTTCGTATGAAACCATCTGAGCCGCAGATCTTATTGCTCCCAAAAAAGGATACTTTGAATTTGAGGCCCAGCCACCCATGATTATTCCATATACACCAAGAGAAGAAACAGCAAATAGATATAAAATACCGACATTTATGTCCGCCAGTACAAAATCTTCACTCATAGGAATTACTGCCCAGGCAACTAGGGCTAGTGTCATTGTTACAATGGGAGCTAAGATAAAAACTGTTTTATTAGCACTAGCAGGAATTATTATTTCTTTAAAAATATATTTTAAAGCATCAGCTACTGTTTGAAGTAAGCCGAAGGGACCTACTACGTTTGGACCTTTTCTTTTTTGAACTAAACCCCATACCCTTCTATCTAGCCAAACTATCATTGCCACAGAAACTAATATTGGGACAAGTAAAAATAAAATCTTATAAACTTCTTGACCTAAAATTAAAGCATATTCAAACATTAATTATTTGTCCCATCTTTTTTTATTTTTTGGCGAATTTGCCGACACTCACTCATTGTTTTAGAAGCTCGTGAAATAAAATTTGTATAATAATAATCAAGTTCTCTTATTGAAACATCTTCACTAATAAAATTTGATTGAATATTTTTATTTAGAATTTCTGATAATGAAGGTAAATGGTTTATTTCAGAAAAATTTGGAATTGTATTCAAAACTTCTTTTCTTAATTGATCAAAGTTAGTTANATTTTCCGTAATACCTATTTTTTTTATAATACGATTAAATATTTTCCAATCTTCAAGNGACTCACCTATAAGATAAGATGCTTTTTTACATTCCTGAACTCTTCCCTCTAAATTTTCGTATAAACCATTTTGCTCAGTATAAGCTGCACTTGGTAAAATAATATCAGCTATTTCTGCACCTCTATCTCCGTGACTTCCTTGATAAACAATAAATTCTTTATCTTTTTTAAAGTCTAAATTATCAGAACCTAATAAATATAAAAATTTAAATTTTTTATTTTCAAGATTTTCAAAAAAACTAAAATTATCACCATTTTGATCTAATAAAATACTTAAATCTAACAATCCCACTGTTGAAGCATTTTGTATTAGAACATTTAGTGCATTCCAGTCTTTGTTAATGAAGTTATTTTCTATTAAAAAGCTTTTTAATTCCTCAAAAATATATTTTCCACTTTTAAGTTCTAAAGCAGACTCTCCAATAATAATAATTGGTTTTTTAGCTGATAAAAGTTTTTTAGAAAATTCATGTTCTTTGTTTATTATCTTCTTTATATCATCAGTCTTACTTCCAATTATTTGATATTTGTATGTTAAATCACCTGGATTACCTATTGAAAAAACAGGAAGGTTTTTTTGAGCAAATGTTTTTCTAATTCTCGCGTTTAAAATTGTTGCTTCGTGTCTTGGATTTGTTCCAATTAGCAGTATTAAATCTGAATCCTCAATACCTTTTATCGATGAGTTGAAAATGTAATTAATTTTTTCAGTAGAATTAATATAAAATTTTTTTTCTCTAAATTCTAAATTATTACTTTTTAAAGTCTTAAATAATTTTTTAAAAGCTAAAGCATTTTCCATGTTAACCATATCTCCTATATGNCCAGCAAATTCNTCCGGTTTTGTTGATTGTATTTTTTCTACTATGAGATTAATGGCTTCATCCCAACTTGATTTTTGTAATTTATTTTCTTTCTTTATATAAGGAACGTCTAATCTTTGTTTAAGAAGTCCATCACAAGAATATCTTGTTTTGTCAGAAATCCACTCTTCATTAATCTCATTGTTTAGTCGTGGTAGAATTCTTTTTACTTCCCAGTTATATGTATCAACTCTTATGTTTGATCCTACTGCGTCTAATACATCAATGCTTTCAGTTTTTTTTAATTCCCAAGGCCTTGCCTCAAAAGCATAAGGTTTAGATGTCAATGCTCCTACTGGACATAAATCAATTACGTTAGCCGACAATTCTGACTCCATTGACTTTTCCAGGTAAGTAGTAATTTCCATATTTTCACCTCTTCCTATAGCTCCAATCTCTGGTACACCAGCAACTTCAGTAGCAAACCTCACACATCTAGTGCAATGAATGCATCTGGTCATTTGAGTTTTAATTAAAGGACCCATATATTTTTCTTTTACATCTCTTTTGTTCTCTACAAATCTACTTTTATCCACTCCATAATATAAAGATTGATCTTGAAGATCACATTCACCTCCTTGATCACAAACTGGACAATCTAATGGATGATTTGCTAATAAAAATTCCATAACACCTTTTCTTGCTTTTTCTACTAAAGGTGTATTTGTTTTAATATTCATTCCTTCTGTCGCTGGCATTGCGCATGATGCTATTGGTTTTGGAGATTTTTCCATTTCAACTAAACACATTCTACAATTTCCCGCTATAGAAAGTTTTTCATGATAACAAAATCTTGGAATTTCGACGTCAGCAAGCTCGCATGCTTGTAAAACTGTCATTCCTTTTTCAAATTCAATTTCTTTATCGTTTATTTTTATTTTAGGCATTTTTATTGTCCAATAAATGTTGATCAACTAAATAAGGGTTATTTAATTTTTTCTTTATTAAAGGTTCATCTCTACATCGACTTTCAACTTCTTTTCTAAAATGTCTTAATAGACCTTGTACTGGCCAAGCTGAACCTTCACCGAAAGCGCAAATAGTATGACCTTCAATTTGTTTTGTAACATCTGATAATAAATCTACATCACTAAAAGTAGCTTTTCTTTTTGTTATTCTATCTAATATTCTCCACATCCAACCTGATCCTTCACGACATGGTGTGCACTGACCACAACTTTCATGTTTGTAAAACCTTGCTATTCTTGCCATGCATTCAACAATATCTTGATCTTTATTTATAACAATTATCCCAGCAGTTCCTAAACCACTTTTATTTTCAATCAAAGAGTCAAAGTCCATTGTTAATGTATCGCATATTTTTTTTGGCAATAAAGGCATTGAGGAACCACCAGGTATAATAGCTTGAAGATTATCCCAACCTCCTACAACGCCTCCAGCATGTTTTTCAATTAAGTCTTTAAGTGGGATTCCCATTTCTTCCTCAACATTACAAGGGGAATTTACGTTTCCAGATATACAAAAAATTTTAGTGCCTGTGTTTTTTGGTTTGCCGATAGAAGAAAACCATTTTCCACCTCGTCTAAGAATTGTTGGTACTACCGCAATAGTTTCAACATTATTAACTATAGTTGGGCAACCATATAATCCAACTAAAGCTGGAAAAGGAGGTTTTAATCTTGGCTGACCTTTATTTCCCTCAATACTTTCCAATAAAGCAGTTTCTTCACCACATATATAAGCTCCAGCACCATAGTGAATATGAATATCAAAATCCCATCCTGAACCACATGCATTTTTACCTAAAAATTTTTTTTCATAAGCTTGATCGATTGCTTCTTGTAATCTTTTACCTTCGTTAAAGTATTCACCTCTAATATATATATAACAAATATGAGCTTGAACTGCGTAACCAGCTATCAAACATCCCTCTATCAATTTCTGCGGTTCAAATCTTAATATGTCTCTATCTTTACAAGTCCCTGGTTCGGATTCGTCAGCGTTAATAACTAAATAATGAGGTCTAGAACCTATTTCTTTAGGAGCAAATGACCATTTGAGTCCAGTTGAAAATCCAGCACCACCTCTTCCTCGAAGTTCAGAGGTTTTAATTTCATTAATTATCCATTCACGACCTTTCGAAATAAAGTCCTTTGTATCCTTCCAATCATCTCTTTTAATAGAATTATCTATTTCCCAACCCAATTCGTTGTAAAGATTTTTAAATATCTTATCTTCTTTTTTAAGCATGTTTACCTTCGTTAGCTTTTAAAAATTGTTCTGGAGCTGTGTTTTTTCTTCCTCTAAAAGAACCTGGTTGAATAGGTTTATCATTTATCAATGAATCTAAGATTTCTTTAGTATTTTTTTCATCTAAGTCCTCATAATAATCATCATTAATTTGAACCATTGGTGCACTCACACAAGCTCCCAAACATTCAACTTCCATCCATGAGCAATTTCCGTTTTTTGAAATTTCATTTTCATTCGGTGAAATTTTTTCTTTACAAAGCTTTACGATCTTATCCGCTCCTCTTAATAAACAAGGTGTTGTCGTACAAACTTGGACAAAATGCTTTCCAACAGGAGCCAAGTTATACATTGTATAAAAAGTAGCTACTTCATATACTGAAATGTAAGGTATTGATAAATAATTAGCTATATATTTCATTGCTGCTAATGGAATCCAATTTTTATTTTGTCTCTGAGCTAAATATAAAAAAGGCATTACAGCACTTTTTTTATTTTTTTTAGGATATTTTTTTAAAATTTCCTCTGCTTTTTTTTGATTTCCATCAGAAAATTTAAAATCCTTAGGTTGATCATCATGAATTTTTTTTAGACTCATCTATCTACCTCTCCAAAAACTATGTCTAATGACCCTAATACAGCCGGTACATCTGCTAGCATATGCCCACGGATTAAATAATCCATTGCTTGTAGGTGTGAAAAACCAGGTGCTCTTATTTTGCATCTGTAAGGTTTATTGCTTCCGTCAGATATTAAATATACACCAAACTCTCCTTTAGGTGCTTCAACTGAAGTGTAAACATCTCCTTTTGGAACTCTATAACCTTCTGTAAATAATTTAAAATGATGAATTAAAGCTTCCATCGACTCTTTGATATCGTCTTTTTTTGGAGGTGAAATTTTATTATCAATAGACTTAACAGGGCCTTTAGGTAATTTCTCTATACATTGAAGAATAATTTTTATGCTTTCTCTCATTTCTTCTATTCTACAAAGATATCTATCATAACAATCTCCATTTTTTCCAACTGGAATTTTAAAATCTAAATTTTCATAGATTTCATAAGGCTGAGATCTTCTTAAATCCCATGGAACGCCCGAACCTCTTAGCATAACTCCTGAAAAACTATGATCTAAAGCTTCTTGCTTTGATACAATTCCAATTTCAACATTTCTTTGTTTAAAAATACGGTTATCAGTTAGTAGACCTTCAAGATCGTCTATTATTTTTGGGAAAGATCTGCAAAATTTTTCAATATCTTCTACAAGTTTTAAAGGAATATCTTTGTGGACACCACCTGTTCTAAAATAATTTGCATGTAATCTTGAACCTGAAGCTCTTTCGTAAAAAGTCATTAAAGTTTCTCTTTCCTCAAAACCCCATAAAGATGGAGTAAGAGCTCCAACATCTAAAGCCTGGGTTGTTACATTTAAAATATGACTTAAAATTCTTCCAATTTCACAAAAAATAACACGTATATATTTACCTCTTATAGGAACTTCAATATTCAATAATTTTTCAGCTGCTAAGGCAAATGCATGTTCCTGATTCATTGGTGCAACATAATCTAATCTGTCAAAATATGGTAAGGCTTGAGTGTAAGTTTTTTGCTCTATAAGTTTTTCAGTGCCTCTGTGCAGTAAGCCGATATGTGGGTCTGCTTTTTCTACAACTTCTCCATCCAATTCTAATATAAGCCTTAAAACACCGTGAGCTGCGGGGTGTTGAGGTCCAAAATTTAAACTTAATGATTTAGTTTTTTTTACCATCTTTATCAGTTTTTTTTATTTCCTTCATATAGTTTGTGCCTTCCCAAGGGCTTTCAAAATCAAAATTTCTATAATTCTGTTCAAGCTTTACTGGCTCATAAATAACTTTTTTATCTTTTTCACTGTATCTAACTTCATTAAATCCCGTTAATGGAAAATCTTTTCTTAGT
>JGI26380J51729_10001190_pt1 | contig 12291 bp, 13 predicted proteins | sample SaaInlV_165m_DNA_FD_51729 | JGI IMG/M metagenome (IMG submission 51729) | reverse complement strand
CCGAAAAGAAACTGGTAACTCCGCTCGCAGAGATCAAGTCTGAGCTTGCAAGGTTGAACCTTCCCAAAGGAGCATTTAAGGCAAATCTGCTCAACAAAGATCAGGCGATTATTGCTGAGATAAAAAAAGCCTCACCAAGCGCAGGCATCATCTCAGAGGACTTTGATCCAATTCAAAAAGCAAAAGATTATGAAGCATTTGGGGCTGCAGCATTATCTATTTTGACAGAGGAAGATTTTTTCTTGGGCAGCATTGAGTATCTAAAAGAAGTTAAAGCCATCACATCACTTCCAATTCTTAGAAAGGATTTTATGGTCGATGAATATCAAATATACGAAGCAAAATTAATGGGAGCAGATTGCATTTTATTGATTGCTAGCATTCTTTCTGATGTTCAAATAACTGCCTTTGTTACTCTCGCTGAAGAGCTAGAGCTTGATTATCTTATTGAGGTTCATGATGAGGCTGAACTAAGCAGGGTAGAGCATTTTAAGGATGCAATGATTGGTGTTAACAATAGAGACTTAAAAACCTTCACTGTTGATTTAGATAACTCTGTTCGACTAAAACATAAGTTCAAACATAGTAATATTTTTATAGCAGAGTCTGGTATTAAAAATCAGGATGATATCGACTATCTTAAGTCACATCAAATTCATGCTTTTTTGATTGGCGAAAGCTTAATGAGGGATTCTTTTTAGATATAAGAACTTGAAGTAGTCATTACTTTCGCAGTAAAGCCCATGATTTTTTTTGCAGGAGTTGGCAAAGATTCTGCTCCACTGGCTGATGCCTCTTTCGCATGCTCATCTTCATCAGCCCTCATTGTTTTTAAAATATCGATGGTCTCTTGATCATTTTTTGAGATTTGATCTAAATGTTTTTCTAGATGCTTAACAACCTGTTTCTCAGTTTCCTCAACAAAGCCCAAGCTTGTTTTTTCTCCCAAACTCCCAAAAATTGCCCCTATTGTGAATGAACCTGCATACCAGATAGGATTAAAGATAGAAGGTTTCCCATTCAGATCTTTTAAGCGTTTTTTACACCAAATCAAATGATCTGTTTCTTCCTCTCCGGCCTGAATTAAGTGTTCTTTGATTTCTGGATCTTTGCAGACCATTGCTTGACCCCTATAAAGAGCTTGAGCTGCTACTTCTCCAGCTAGATTTACACGCATGAGCTGAGCAGATAGATTCTTCTCTTTCTTTGAGAGACTTTCAGTGCCTTTTTCACCAGGATAAGATCTTCCCGTACCACTTTTTTTATACGACAGCGTTTTTAATGCGATGTCACATTCGTTAATAAAATTATCAATTAGACTCATTTAATTCCCTTATACCCAATGTCTGTTCTGCAAAAAGCACCTTTAAATGATACGGAGTGTACCAAAGTATATGCCGCAGTTTGAGCTTCTTTTAAATTCGCCCCAAGAGCAGTCGCACAAAATACTCTACCACCTGAAGTCATAACTTTATTATTTTCTAGAGTTGTGCCCGCATGAAATAATTTCATCGTATCTGAATGTAACTCTTGAAACTCAACCTCTTGGTTGGATAAATATTTTTCAGGGTAACCTTCGGAGGCTATGACGACTCCGCATGAATGCCTCTTATCCCATTCAGACTCATAAAGTTCTAACTTATCGTCAATGGCATTCAAGCAAAGCTGGACGAGACTGGACTTTAATCTGAGTAGAATTGGCTGAGTTTCTGGATCGCCAAACCTGCAATTAAACTCAAGAACTTTTAGCTCCCCGTTATGAATCATGACTCCTGCATAAAGAAATCCTAGATAAGGTGAACCTTCATTGATCAAACCCTTCATGGTTGGTTCCATGACCTCATCAAGAATCTTTTGATGCATGCGTGCGTCAACAATTGGAGCGGGAGAGTAGGCTCCCATTCCACCAGTATTTAGGCCGACATCACCTTCGCCAACTGCTTTATGATCTTGACTTGTTGCAAGCGGGACAATTTTATCTTTGCTCACAACGGCAATAAAACTTGCCTCTTCTCCTTGCAGAAAATCCTCAATCACCACTCGATTACCCGCTTCTCCAAATGCCTGATCTTGAAAGATATTTTTTAGAGCCTCGGAGGCTTCATCTTTATTGCCGCAAATAATGACGCCTTTGCCTGCAGCCAGTCCGTCTGCTTTAACCACTGTTGGGTAATCAACAACTTCAAGATGTGCTTTTGCTGTTTCAAAGTCATCAAAGGAAGAGTAACCAGCGGTGGGTATTCCGTATTTTATAAAAAAATCTTTAGAGAAGGTTTTTGAACCCTCAAGTTGAGCAGCGGCCTGAGATGGCCCGAAAGTTTTAATTCCTTTGCTTTGCAAAAAATCTGATAAACCATCTACCAATGGTTTTTCTGGACCAATGATTACCAATCCAATTTTTTTTGTGACACAGAAATTTTCTATTGCAGCAAAATCATTTATGTCTATTTTGTGACACAAAAATTTTCTATTGCAGAAAAATCATTAATGTCTATCTCAATATTTTGTACTTTCTCTTCTAAGGCAGTTCCTGCATTGCCGGGAGATACATATACATTTTCTACATCGTTATCTTGAGCTGCTTTCCATGCCAATGCATGTTCTCTTCCGCCAGATCCAATTACAAGAACTTGCATAACAGTATCTAATGTCGAAAGTGACGAGTAGCAGTAAATACCATTGCAATATTATTTTCATCAGCTGCCGCAATTACTTCTTCATCTCTAATTGAGCCACCAGGTTGGATAATTGCAGCTATGCCACTTTCAGCTGCTTTATCAATCCCATCTCTAAATGGAAAAAATGCATCTGAAGACATGACAGCTCCCTTAACTATTAACCCTTCATTTTTTGCCTTGAGGTTTGCAATATCAGCACTTATCACTCGACTCATTTGCCCAGCACCTATGCCAATAGTTTGTTTGTTCTTAACGTATACAATTGCGTTTGATTTAACAAATTTTGCAACCGTCCATGCAAACATTAAATCTTGAAGTTCAGCAGGTGAGGGTTGTCTTTTAGTCACACATTTAAGATCTTGCTCGGGCACTAAAAAAGTATCGTCACTTTGAATTAATATTCCACCTGAGACTTTTTTAATCATCCCGGGGTAAGGATTGTCTTGCTCTAGGTCCACGCAAAGAACTCGCATATTTTTTTTCCCAGCAAATGCAGCAAGAGCACCTTCAGAAAAACCAGGAGCTAAAACTACCTCAACAAACTGTCGAGAATTAATTTCTTCAGCTGTCTGATCATCCACAGGTTGGTTAAAGGCAATGATGCCTCCAAACGCTGAAGTGGGGTCTGTTTTAAATGCTAAATCATAAGCCTCAAATGCAGAGCAAGCTTCAGCTACTCCACAAGGATTAGCATGCTTAACAATCACACATGCTGGACCTGAAAACTCTCTAACACACTCCCATGCTGCATCAGCATCCACAATATTATTATAGGAAAGCTCTTTGCCCTGAATAATATCAGCGTTGGCAATGTTGCGATGTTTCAATCCAGAAAAAGTTAGCATCTGCGCAGACTGATGAGGGTTTTCTCCGTATCTCAAAGTGCTAGATTTTTTAAAACTATAATTAGGCAACCCAGCCGTTTCATCTGCAAGATACTCAGAAATTGCTAAGTTGTAATCTGCCATCAGAGCAAAGACTTTTTGAGATAGTTGCTTGCGAAACTCATAGGAGATACCGCCTTGCTCTGACCATTCAGACATTAGGTTAGAATAATCTTGTGGATTAGTAATTACAGCAACATCCTTAAAGTTTTTTGCAGCTGAGCGGATCATCGTAGGTCCGCCAATATCAATCTTTTCGATGGCATCTTCAAAAGAACAATCTGAGGCTATAGTTTCTTTAAATGGGTACAGATTGACTATTACTAGATCTATAACCTCATAACCTCTCTCTTCAAGAACTCCCATGTCTTGATCCCTTCTTGCTAAAATACCTGCATGAATTTTAGGATGAAGAGTCTTGACTCTTCCATCCATCATCTCTTCAAAACCCGTAAAATCAGAGACTTCAATGACCTCATCTGTAATCTTCTTAATGGCTTGGTATGTACCACCTGTGGAAATCATTTTTACATTTTGAGAGAGCAAAAAACTTATAAGCTCTTCCAGATTCGTTTTATCAGACAGACTGATTAAAGCTGTTTTTGGCCTAATAAGATTCATAATTTTTCCATAATTTTATATTGATTTAATTTTTTTCTTAAAGTTGCACGATTAAGACCAAGGATTGCCGCAGCCTTTGATTGATTGTGGTTGGTAAATCGCATGACCGCTATTAATAATTCTGGTTCAACCTCAGCCATGACCATCTCATAAACATTTGCTGGCTCAACATCACCCAGAGCCTTNAAATATTTATTCATGGCTTTTTTGACTTGCTCGCTTAGAGTCTTGGACTTTGAACTTTTATTATCTGTCTTATTANCCATTCGATGAAGTTACTGCGCAAAGTCTAAAGTTTACATCTGATTAAAAATTGCTCAACTGTATTTATAGATTAATTACAGTTTTTTTATCATCCCCAAGCATCAATTTAACTAAAGAGCCATTTTCGAGCCATATTTCAGTTCTTGATGTGTATCCTGGATGAAAATACGCAATAGTATTTTGTTTGGTGAGATATGAGGCTAGAACATTGATCACCATAAAGTGAGTTGTCACAATGGCATTGCCTTTGTAGCCTTCAAGCCAATGAATTAAATTATGACGCCAAGTTTTCACTGCGTCAGGCAACTCGTCAAGAGGCGCTTCAAAGACTTGCTTTAGCCAAGCCTGCTTTTTCTTGCTTTCAATATCAGCAGAGGGAATTTCAATAAAATTATTATTGATAGCAAAATCTCTTTTTTGCTTGAGTGCAATTGGTTCCATNGTCTCAATAGCTCTCCTTTTTGGGCTGGATAATAATTCATAAGAAGAAAATTTTTCTGTAAATTCCTCGCTGACATTTTTGGCTTGAATAGCTCCATCTGAACTTAGACCTGGATCAGGATGCTGGGACCAAGAGGAGGCTGCCTCCCCATGACGAACCAATATTATGTGAGTTTGAGTCATATGAAAAAATACCGATTATAATTAAAGTATGAGAACACCTAGAATTTTATGTGAAGAACTTAGCTCTCCATCTATTCAGTACACAAACATAAAACAAATTCATCACCTTGCCAAGGTTTTAAGAGTGAAGCCTGGGGACTTAGTTCAGTTGTTTGATGGCAAAGGTAACGTTGCTGCTGCAAAAATTAATGAGCTATCAAGACAGTCTATTCACTTTTTAATTGATGAAGTGTATGCAGAGAAAAATCCATACCGAATCAATTATCAGGCAATTTTTCCATACATCAAAAAAGACAATTTAATTTTTCTAATTCAAAAATTAACAGAAATCGGAGTTAACTCACTGATAATTTTTAAACCAGATCATATGGATCAATCTTTGGTTAAAAAAGATATGAGTAAGTTAAATGAAAAAATTGAAGAGGCTATTATTCATGCATGCGAGCAATCGGGTTGTAACTTTATGCCTACGGTGAAATATTTTAAGGGTTTAGATGATGCTCTCCAGCATGCAACAACAGAGACTGAATCCGAAGATATATTTGTACTTGATACAATTGCTGATAAATTANCAGGAGATCTNCTTAAATCTAACGCGAAAATGATCAGCTTTATTACCGGACCAGAATCAGGCTTCTCAAACAATGAGAGAGCGCTGATGGCGCAAAAAAAAATATCAAACTATCGCTTGGGCCATTATATTTTGCGAGCAGAAACTGCACCCTTAGTCACGCTATCCAAACTGCACACATTGAACGGTGAAAATGCATGAATAACACCACATCATTATTTATTACAGATCCATTNCATGATTTGAATCCAAAGAAAGATACAACAATCTTGTGGATGCAAGAAATTTCTGCTCAAGGAGGTCAGGTTTTTCAATGTGAGATGAGCGACTTAATTTATAGCGATGGTCTTACTCAAGCTATGTCATGTGAAATTCCGAATGCTCTCTCTCAGCCACAAACAGCCAATGCATCTGATGGATTAATTCCTTTAAATGAATTTAATTTTGTGTTTATGAGAAAAGATCCGCCTGTGGATGAAAATTACATGAATGCACTTCATCTTTTGTCTCAGGCAAAGCATGAGGGAGCAAGGGTGATGAACGATCCCGATGCATTAAAAATATTTAATGAAAAAGTATTTGCTCTTAGGTTTAGTCAGTGGATGACGGATACTCAAGTGATTTGTAGGGAAGATGATTTACTGAACTTTAAAAATAAATACCAAACAATTATTTTGAAACCTCTGGATGGCATGGGCGGAGAGTCGATATATAAATTTGAAGAAATGACTGCTGAGCATTCAAAGATATTTAAAGATCTTACCAACAACTACCAAACCATGGTTATGGTGCAGAATTTTTTACCTGAGATTTATGAAGGCGATTACAGAATTTTAATTATCAATGGCAAGCCTTTCCCTATGACTTTAGCCAGAATCCCTCAGGGCAATAACTTTAAAGGCAATCTTGCGGCAGGTGGAAAAGGCGAAGCAAGACCGCTGAACCCTAAGCAGCAAGAAGTAGGCGAAGCAATTGGGGATTTACTTTTGGCAGAGGGCATTACTTTTGCTGGAATCGATATGATTGGCGATTACTTGACTGAAATTAACGTTACAAGTCCAACTGGAGCCCGAGAAATTTTAGAACAAACACAGCAAAATCCAATACAGGCACTCTTAGAATCTTTTTAGCTATGCAGCCCTTAATTTACAAACAACGAATGCAACGATGGGGATTCCGTAAATCCTTCTTCGTATCTGTTGGATTTCATTGTTTTATTTTATTTGGCATTAGCTTTGCGGTGATTCAACAGCCATGGCAGTTTCAAGAAGAAACAATTGTGAATGTGAAGTTTGCAAATGCAGCATTTGATATGAAAGGACAGTCTTTTGGTGATGAGGTGATATCTGAGCGAAACATGAAACCTGGCGCTTTGGTTACGCAAGATGTAACGCTGCAAAATGATTCTCAGTTCAGTGTGAGGCGCTTGGAGTCAAATTCATCGCTAGAAAGCTTTGAAGCTGTTTATCTTAATGCCTGGCAAAGGAAGATTGAAACAGCAGGGTATTATGAGATTGCAGACTCCAAGATTATTCAAGGAAGTTTTAGAGTGCAGCTTAAATCTGTTATTGATGCTCAGGGGAATCTTTTAGCTGCTGAGATTTTACAATCTTCTGGGAACTCTGCTGTGGATGCCATGGCGCTCAGAATCCTAAGAAACTCTTCACCCTTTCAGCCGTTTCCTCGGGATATGCTTGCGCGTTATTCTCAGCTTGAAATTGTAAGAGACTGGAATTTTACGAGCTCCTGATCATGCAAATCCTTGCCTTTGATTATGGAACCAAGCATATTGGTATTGCTGTTGGTCAAACTATTACTAAGACTTCTTCGCCCCTCATGATCTTAAATGTTAAACAAGAAGGCCCAGATATTTGGCAGACTATTTGTGCATTGGTTGAGGAGTGGAAGCCTGATAGATTGCTTGTAGGACAGCCGTTAAATATGGATGGAACGCCAAGCGATATGATGAAACAGGTGAATAAGTTTTACGTAAGGCTGCAAAAAGAAACTCAGATTGAATGCGAGCTCGTGGATGAGAGATTAACTTCATTTGAAGCAAAACAGCTGACTGAATCAGATTCAAAATCAGTGCGGATTGATGATCTAGCAGCAAAAATATTTCTTGATAATTGGATGGAGCATCATGTCAATTCCTAGCAGTTTTATTGATCAGCTAATTGATCAAGCAGATATTGTTGAGGTGGTTGGCAGGAGGCTACAGCTTAACAAAAAAGGATCAAATTTCTGGTGTCTATGCCCATTTCATGACGACTCAAATCCATCCATGGCAGTGAATCAGGATAAGCAGTTTTTTTATTGCTTTGTTTGCCAAGAGTCTGGCAATGCAATCCATTTTTTAAGGCAATATGAAAATTTAGATTTTGTGGATGCCATTGAAACACTGGCCAGTTCGTTGGGCTTAACTGTTCCTTATGAAAATGGCAAGCAGGATAAAATTAAACCAAGCGGTTTAGTTGAGCAAGCTGTGAGGTTTTATCAAAAAAATCTTAATAACGAAATCGCAGAAAAGGCTATTCAATATCTTAAAGACCGAAGTATTACAGGTGAGACAGCAAAGAAATTTAATATAGGTTTTGCTGAAGATAAATGGGATGCATTGTCCAATCATCTTGGCAAAGATATACCGGTAAATGAGCTTGAAGCTTCAGGCCTTTTCAGCCATAAAGATAATAAATTCTATGACAGATTCAGAGGGAGAATTATTTTCCCAATCAGAAATATCAAAGGTGAATTTATTGCTATGGGAGGAAGAATTATTGATGAGGGAGAGCCCAAGTATCTTAATTCCCCAGAAACGGCATTTTTTAATAAATCCAATGAATTGTTTGGGCTATTCGAAGTCAAAGAGGCTGAAAAGAAAATAGCTTCTTTAATAGTTGTAGAAGGTTACATGGATGTTATTGGTTTGTATCAGCATGGCATTAAAAATGCTGTTGCAACTCTTGGAACAGCTGTGACTCCAAACCATGTAGCTAAAATCATGCGTTACACCAATAAAATATTCTTTGCTTTTGATGGCGATCTAGCTGGCGGCAAGGCTGCTTGGAAGGCTGTGGAAAATACTTTTCCAATCATCAGAGAAGATGTAAATATTCATTTTGTTTTTTTTGAAGCAGATCATGATCCAGATTCATTTATCAATGAGTATGGACTGAAAGCTTTTCAAAAACTGCTGGATGAATCCATCTCATTATCAGAATATTTTTTATCTAAGATCAAAGATTTTAATTTAGAGACTTTAGAAGGAAGATCTCAGGCTGCAGCATTCGCAATTCCTGTAATTCATAAAATTAATAACGCCGTTATCAAAGAAATATATGCAAACGAGGTATCGCAACTTTGCGGCATGGATGTAAAAACTATGCATATGCCCAAAGATTCATATAAAACGAATCAAAATGCTAANCAAAACCCAGTCAATCCAGTTATNCCAGTAAGAGTTAAAGCATTAATTAATATTTTTAGTGCATTATTGAAGCATCCTGCTCTAGCACAGGAAGAAATATTTAAAGGTTTAAAGCAGGACGTTAAATTTGCTTTTTTATTTGATGTTATTGCTCTTTATCAGCAATCTCCAGATATTAAACCTTCAAGAGTCCTAGAAAGCCTAGAATCATCACAAATTCAGGGATATTTCTCGCAAGCAGTCATTGCAGAGCTTGATTTATCTGAGGAAAACGCCCTAAAACTAATTGAGGATTGCATCAACGTATTGCTAAAAAATCAAAAAGATAGAGAGCAAATTCTTAAAGACAAGTATAATGTCACCTCGATCACCAAGGTAGAAAGAAGAGATTTACAAAAAATCATCTTAAATAAAGAAGAAATATCAGATGATGATCGAGATTGGTTAAAAAAATTAAGTTCAAATCAGGATTGAAAAACTCAAGTTTGACATCACATAGAAGGAACGTATTTAAAGAGGCACTGAGTGGATAAGTTAAAAAAACAAGGTTCTAGAATTGCAGAATTAATTGAGAAAGGCCGAGAGCAGGGCTATCTCACCTATGCAGATGTAAACGATCATTTGCCTGAGGATATCTCTGATCCCGACCAGGTAGATGAAATTATTGGCATGATTAATGATTTGGGCCTTCAAGTTCATGAAACTGCGCCTGATGCTGATACTTTGATGTTGTCTGAAAATTCTTCAGATGATGATCAGGACGAAATAGCACTTGAGCAAGCTGCCGAGGCATTGGCTGCTGTAGAAAATGAAACAGGCAGAACAACAGATCCAGTTCGCATGTACATGCGAGAAATGGGTACCGTGGATTTGCTAACAAGGGAAGGCGAGATTGAAATTGCCAAGAGAATCGAAGAGGGAATGAGAGATCTTTTAGATGCCAGTGTAAATTATCCAGGCATTGTTGAGCACATCATTGATTTCTACGAACTTGTAAAGCTAGAAGAGAAAAAGTTAAGTGAGCTTTTAACTGGATTCTTGGAAGAAATGGAAGAAGTCCCATCAGCTGGACCCGGAAGTGAGAAAGCCAAGCAACTAGAAGAGAGTGATGAAGAAGTAGATAACGGACCAGATCTAGTTGAAGTCAAGAAACGAATGACTAACCTGAAGCGTCAATTTAACAAAACTCATAAGGTTGTCGAATCCAAAGGTAGACATTCAAAAGAAGCAAAAGCAGAATTTTTAAAATTAGGCCTGATATTTAAATTTTTAAAATTCTCACCAAAAATGTTCGAAGATTTAGCATTTATTGCTCGCAAAGATCTTGCGGAACTTCGATTGCATGAGAAAAGAATTCAATATCTTTGTGTTAAATCAGCAAAAATTCCTAGAAAAGACTTTATCGGTATGTTTCATGACAATGTGACTAAAGTGAAATGGATTGATTCACTGATGACCAACAAAAAGTATTCTAAGAAATCTTTAGAGCACATTAAACCAGACGTAGTAATTGCACAGAAATCTATCAAAGCGATGGAAGATCGAGTGGGTCTTAATATTAAAGACATTAGAGAGATTAACCGAGCAATGTCCATGGGCGGAACAAAAATGCGTCGCGCTAAAAAAGATATGGTCGAAGCCAACTTGCGATTGGTAATATCGATTGCTAAAAAATACACAAACCGAGGACTTCAATTTTTGGATCTTATTCAAGAAGGCAACATTGGTCTGATGAAGGCAGTGGATAAGTTTGAATACAGAAGAGGGTACAAATTTTCTACCTATGCGACCTGGTGGATTAGACAGGCTATTACTAGATCTATTGCTGACCAAGCAAGAACTATTAGAATCCCAGTGCACATGATTGAAACCATTAATAAACTTAATAGGGTTTCACGTCAGATGATGCAGGATATGGGGAGAGAACCTACGCCTGAAGAACTAAGCAAAGAACTAGATATGCCTGAGGATAAGGTAAGAAAAGTTCTGAAGATTGCTAAAGAGCCAATCTCCATGGAGACTCCAATAGGGGACGATGAAGATTCTAATTTAGGTGATTTTATTGAAGATACTGTAATTCATTCGCCGCTTAAAAATGCTACCGAAGACAGTCTCCACTTTGCAACCGACGATGTTTTATCATCGTTAACCGCAAGAGAGGCAAAAGTCTTGAGAATGCGTTTTGGTATTGGCATGAACACAGACCACACACTTGAAGAAGTTGGAAAACAGTTTGATGTAACCAGAGAAAGAATACGTCAAATAGAAGCCAAAGCATTAAGAAAGCTTAGACATCCATCAAGATCAAGCCACCTGAAAAACTTCTTGGATGAGTAGCAGTATTATTTCCAGCTACCTTTTCTGCCACTAAGATCCCAGTGGATCCGACTCCACATGAGCTTAATTCGTCGCTCAACATAAATCCGTGCAAAGAACTTGCTGTATTCAGGTAAAGGCACCAAAGCTTTGCAGCCCAGTCCATCTATAATTTTAAGGGTAAAAATTTCATTCTCTTTACTCAAAACNATATTGTGAGGAATGATATTCTTTGTAAGAACTAAATGTTTTCTTAGCCAGGTTTCAAAGGTTTGAATAGCTTGAGTGATTTCAACAGTCAGACCTTCTCTAAAAAGATAGCTCTCCAATGTTTCAGCGATCTCACTATTATTTCGAATTAATTCAGTTTCTGAGGCTGGCCCTAGATTTGTTTCTACCATTCCGTACCACCTAGCCAAGTGTTCCCATACAGATGAATCATTACAATCATTTAAAGCTTTCTGACCATATGCTCTTTCTTCACGTAAATTGTCATCAAAGTAATTATCAGATTTAAATTTCTTGTACCAGGGAACTCTTTTTTTTAAATCCTCTTGTAAACTCTTATGAATCACTTTGAGACATCGATCAGGATCATGAGGACTGATGAAGCATTTTCTATTTCCACCTTCGGCAAATGAAGCTTCTTCATTTAAATTAAGCATGCGTAAATAATACCTTAGGTTCAAAATTACCACATCATCAATACTTACTTAAATATTTAATTCTTATATAATGACTGACTTATTTTTAAGATATCATAGTTACTTCTTTTGGGCCTGTAGCTCAGTTGGTTAGAGCAGTGGACTCATAATCCATTGGTCGGAGGTTCGAGTCCTCCCGGGCCCACCATTCAAGTTTTAGCTCATGGCATGATGACTGCTTTAGTCTCTAGACATTCTTCTA
>JGI26380J51729_10001169_pt1 | contig 12445 bp, 10 predicted proteins | sample SaaInlV_165m_DNA_FD_51729 | JGI IMG/M metagenome (IMG submission 51729) | reverse complement strand
TAATAGAAAACTTAACCTCTAATCGCTATAGTGGCTCTATGAGTTTTTCTTTGTCTTGATCGCCTCCTTGATTGTTTTTCATTACGCGCCAGGAAACGTAAAGCCCGCTTCCTATGATTACAAACAACCCAAGTATCGCTTGCATATTTGGAACATAGCCAAATACAATGTAGCTAAGCGTAATAGCACCGACAATTTCAAAATAATTGAATGGACTTAGTTCAGAGGCGCTTGCAAACTCAAATGCTTTAATAATCATAAAGTGTGAGGCGGCTGCAAAGAGGCCCATGGCGGCTCCTAACAACAATCCTTTTAGATCCGGAGCAGACCATGCAGCAAAAGCCAGAGGGGACATTATTAGAATTCCTACGATTGCAGAATAAAAAAGGGTGAGTACTGGTGGCGCCCTAAATGAGAGTTTTTTTGTAAAAATAATATAAAGCGCATAACAAACACCTGCAACAACAGCCAACAAAAGGCTTGGCTTAAAGTCATCGCCTGTTGGCTGCAACACTATGACAACTCCAACAAATCCAATTAAAACTCCAACTCCAATGAATAGGTCAAAGCGCTCGCCCAAAAGCATTGGAGACAAAACCGCAACAATCAAAGGCGAAATAAAAAGAAGGGTGAGCGCATTAGGAATAGGGTTTGATTTTATTGCCGCAAAAAAGAAAAGGGTTGCTAGGGTCAGCATTAAACCTCTTAAAAATTGAAGCCCAAGACTTTTAGGAACTCTTTTCCATTTAACTTTTTTCCAAAAAATAATTGGAATAAGCCAAAACGCATGAAAAAAGAATCGGGTCCATGTAACCTGCATCACAGAATAATCTTCACTTAGTAGCTTAGCAAAAATGTCTAAAAAGGGAACCGTGCTCATGCCCATTAGCATAAGTCCTATCCCTTTTAGAACAGTTTTATCAAAAAAGCTCATAAGTCCTCCAATAAGAAACTATGCTGATTGTACAATGCCAAGCGTGCTGGCTAAGCTTTAATTAAGTATGGTGCCGTCGGACGGAGTCGAACCGTCACAGCTTGCGCTACAGCCCCCTCAAGGCTGCGTGTCTACCAATTTCACCACGACGGCAAGGGTTGTTAGTTGCTAGGTATTTCGCTTGTGTCTTCGTCAAAAGCATCATCACTCATAATGGTTTGCGACATAATGCTTTGACCTGAATCTGCAACACTTCTTTCATTAGAGGCAAAGTACGCAAGGCTTATACTTGTTACAAAAAAGCAAATCGCTAAAATTGCCGTTAGCTTATAAAGGAAAGAGTGTGCGCCTCTTGCACCAAAAACTGATCCCGCTGCTCCAGAACCAAACGCAGCCCCAGCATCAGCGCCCTTTCCGTGTTGAATTAAAATTAGTCCTACTAGGCCTAAGGCCAACAATACATGAACCACTAAAATAATTTGAAATGTCATATTAACCTGCCTTACAAATTTGTAAAAAATCTTCTGCTTTTAGCGCTGCACCGCCAATTAAACCGCCATCTATATCTGGACAAGAGATAAGCTCTAATGCATTGCCAGCATTCATACTTCCGCCATACAGTATAGGTGTTTTCAGCTATATCTTGATTGCTACTCGCAAGAAGATTACGAATAAACATGTGAACTGCTTGTGCTTGTTCTGGGGTAGCTGTCATGCCTGTTCCAATTGCCCAAACAGGCTCATATGCAATAATAATGTTTTTGAATGCCTCTATTCCAGTCAGCCTAACAACTGTAGTAAGCTGCTCTGAAATAACTGCCTCTGTATTTCCAGACTCTCTTTGATCAAGAGACTCTCCAATACAAAGAAGTGGCGTCAAGCCAGAATCAATCGCAGCTTTTGTTTTTTTGGCAACAATTTCACTAGTTTCACCATATAAACTTCTTCTTTCAGAGTGTCCAACAATAACGTGCTTAGCGCCAAAATCTTTAATCATTTCTGCGCTTACCTCTCCAGTAAAAGCTCCTGAGACATTCACATTTAGATTTTGTGCACCAAGCATTAAACTGGACCCACTAATTAAAGTTTCAACCTGTGATAAGTATGGAAATGGAGCACAAACTAAAACCTCTGCGCTAACGTCACCCATTCCAGACAATATGCCGTTGACAAGACTTTTAACTGCGTCTTTGCTGGCATTCATTTTCCAGTTTCCAGCAACTATCGTATTGCGCATCTTTTTTGGCCTATATAAAAAGAGGGCAATGTTACTCTAAAACACATAGAAAATCAATTAGGAACAAGCCTTAAGAGCTAACTTAATGTTAATTATTTAAGGCTTGGCATCTCACGCATAAACAATGCTTTTTGAATGTCTGTCTCAGCTGTCTCAAAGTTTTGAGCCGCCAAATGACCTGCAAACACGGCATCAGCAATTAGACCAGGGGCCTCTGCATCTCCAATCAGCTGAATATTTATAGCCGCAGGCTGTGTTTTCTTGTTTGGTTTTTGATTAATTAGCTGCTCATAAAGAGAGGTATTTGGTATTCGTTCAGTTACCATAACTATTGATTGGCAGGATATTTGTGTGCTGGCCCCAGTGAAAACACACTCAAGGTAGGCTATTTGGTTCTCAATTTTTTCGATTAAGTTGTTACAAACAATCTTAACACCACTACTAATAAGGGACTTCTGAACTCTTTTCTGCTCTAGGGTTGACTCTGTCCATGGAGAGACAACGCTAGCAGGCGTAATAAAGATTACATCGACACCCTTTTCGCTTAGATGGTCTGCCAGTACTCCAGCCAGGTACCCCTGCTCATCATCATAAACAATGATTGAGTCTTTGATATTTTGCTCTTCCTGAATAATCTCTTCTGGGGTAAAAACCTCGACACTTTCAATTCCTATTATTGGGCTTCTTCTACTTCTTCCAATTCCATCTTTTCGCCATTTTGAGCCTGTCGCTAAAAAAATGTTTTTAATTCCAAGCTCATTAATATGAAGCGAGGTAAGCTGGCTTTCTTTATATATTTCAATATTGTTTTTTTGGAGAATTTCATGAACCCTGTTGTCAACAACCCGCCTCCAGGCCTCCAGGCCTTTCAAGCTTGACTCAAACAAAACTTCCGCCCAGCTGATTTTCTGATTCAGCCAAAATTACCTCGTATCCTCTCCTTGCGAGCTGAAGACTACACTCAAGTCCCGCTGGTCCAGAGCCAACAACGAGTGCTTTTTGGTCTGATACTTTTGGCTTAATAAACTCTGGATCCCAGCCCCTTCTCCATTCTTCGCCCATAGTTGGATTTTGTGTACATCGAATTGGCACAGAAAAATTATCGCTTGAAACACAAATATTACAACCGATACATTCCTTAATTTGGTCTGTATTTTCTGACTGTATTTTGTTTGGTAAGTAGGGGTCCGCAATTGAAGGCCTGGCTGCGCCAATTAAGTCTAAGACGCCCCTATCAATTAGCTTTACCATTAAGTCTGGTGATGTCAGCCTGCCAACCCCAACAACCGGCTTGGTGGTTAGACTTTTTACAAATTCAACATAGGGCATTTGATAGCCCTCATTTGGCTCAAAACGAGAAGTTTGTGAGTCATTTGACCAATCAGAAACATTGACATCCCATAGATCTGGATGTTCCGATAACAGCTCAACCACAGCTCGGCCTTCCTCATTAAATTGCATACCGTCTTTACCTTTAAGCTCATCTACAGCAAAACGAAAAGCAATTCCACAACTATCGCCAATAGCCTCCTGTGTTTCTTCCAACAACTCTCTAGTTAATCGTAAGCGGTTTTCTAGGCTTCCGCCATACTCATCCGTTCGGTTATTCATATCTGGCAAAATAAACTGTTGTGCTAATGACATACCGTGACCTGCATAAACATAAACAATGTCAAAGCCAGCCTCTTTCGCATTCAATGCAGCTCTTTTATGCCAGGACCTAAAATCTGAAATATCCTTTTTTGACATTCTTCTTGACTGTTTTGGATATAAAAAATTAACAGGCTGTGCGTTGGGAGACATAGCAGGAATTCTAGAAAAGAGGTTTGTAGAATTATGGCCGCTATGGGTCAATTCAATTGCAGCTAGGGCATCATACTTGTGAACAGCCTCAGTCATTAGACGAAGCGCAGGAATGTCTCTTTTGTCCCAAATTCTTTGCTCAACATAAGGAGCTAAATCAGAGCTTGGATGTATCTCTGCCTCTTCTGTGCTTACAACCCCCCAACCCCCTTTTGCCTTAGTTTCTCTCATAGCGGCATGTGCTTTTGGTCTTAGGTGTCCCATTCCACAACAATGCGGCACTTGGTAGAATCGGTTTTTTGTTACAACTGGGCCTATTTTTACTGACTCAAAAAGCTTGCTGTAAGGATTGTTTTTCATGGGCTAGTTATACAATATTAACAAGATTAAAATCAAACTATTCTACCAAATGCTTTAATCATCTTTATCGTCATTACAGGTATCATTAGATTTTTGATTTCATGTTTTATTTACCAAAATGTCACAGACTTGGGCTGAATGCTTAGACTCCCTAAAAGACTCTCTTCCGTTAGGAGAGTTTAGCGTATGGGTTAAGCCACTTAAAGCGACGGAAAGAAATGAAACACTTTATCTAAACGCTCCTAGTGCGTCTGCACTCAAGTACATACATAAACACCAAAACTTAGAGGCAGCAATTATTTTGGCAGTCTCTGAGTGTGATCGTAAACTTAAAGTAAGGTTTGGTGTTGTTGAGTCTAGCAAAAAAACAGCAGGCGCTAAAAAACATCACACTACACCCTTGTTTCCAGAATACACCTTTGATAATTTGGTTTTAGGAAGTGCAAACCAGGTCGCCGCCCTAGCAAGTAGGCAGATAGCAGAAAAAATTGGGGCGTCTCCCTATAACCCTTTTATTATTTATGGTGAGTCTGGGTTGGGCAAAACGCATTTAATGCAGGCAGCTGGACATCTTGCTCTTAAAAAAAACCCAAGCTCAAAAATTATCTACGTGCCTCTAATGGATTTTGTTAGGAACATCACAACAAGCCTTCGCCACAACACAATTGAAAACGTAAAGCTTTTTTACCAGTCAGCGGATCTTTTATTGGTTGATGATATTCATTTAATTGCAGGAAAAGACAAGTCGCAAGAAGAATTTTTTCATATCTTTAATTTTTTATTCAGCACAAAAAAACAGATTATTTTTACATGCGACCAACCCCCAAAAAACATCAAGGACCTTGAAAACAGGCTAAAAACAAGATTTTCCCAAGGACTAAACTTGCAACTCTCTCCGCCAGAACTTGAAATGAGGGCTGCTATTCTCCTTAAAAAATCACAAAACCCACAAATATCTCTTAACCTTTCAGAGGATGTTGCCCTTTTTATTGCGAGCCATGTAATGTCAAATGTTAGAGACCTTGAAGGGGCTTTACTGAAACTAAAAGCCTTTGTAGACTTCTCTCAAATCGACCACTCTCTTATTACCAAAGACGTCGTTGAGGGGGCTTTGGGCGACCTCATAAAACCAAAAAAACTTTTTATTGAGGTTAATGAAGTACAAAAAACAGTCAGTAAGTATTATGGAATTACGGTTTCAGATTTGGTTTCAAGCTCCCGCAAACAGCACCTAGTTAAAGCAAGACAAATGGCAATCTATTTATGCCACGAGTTAACATCATTGTCGTTAGCTAAAATAGGCCAAAACTTTGGAAACAGAGATCACTCTACAGTGCTTTATTCTTGTGAAAAACTTAAGGGACTTATTGCTTCGAATGAAGAGATCAAAAATGACATCGAAAACATAAAGATTAAAATTACTAACTTATAAACAAATAAATTACTACTTGGGTTGTTAGTAATTAACAAAACATCTTATAATTAGTGGACAAGTTAACATCTTAAATATTAAATAAAAAAGATATTAACAACATAGTCACCACTCAAACGATTGATTTTTTTTAAAAAAAGATAGTAATTAACAAAAAATAAACAGACTAATAATAACAATAATTAATTTAATAAGAAAGGTTACTTATGAACACTGAATTAAGCGTTGAAGAACTCATAGAACCACTACAAACCGTAATAGGGGTTGTTGAAAAAAAACAAACTCTTCCAATTCTCTCTCACGTACTAATTCAATTAAAAGAAAAAAAGCTTACGCTAACAACCACTGATATGGAGTTAGAAATAAGCGCATCAAATACAATAAAAAGTGACACAGAGGTTACGTTTACAATTTACGCAAAAGATCTAATTGATATTGTAAGAAAACTTCCAGAAAAAACACAAATAAAATTCAAAATAGAAGAAAACAAAGTCTATCTAAATGCCAATAAAAACACTTTTGAACTTAATACATTTAATCATTTAGATTTTCCAGCCTTACCAAAAACCCAAAATACAAGTGTTATCAAAATTAAGCAAGAAACTCTCAAAGAGTTAATTGAAAATACTAGTTTTTCAATGGGAAATCAAGATATTCGAGCTTATTTAAACGGGTTGTTTTTTGAACTAAACAAAAACTCATTAACGGTTGTTGCAACAGATGGCCACAGACTTTCGATTGGTGAGGTCAGTCAAGAAAATAGTTTAGAAGAAAAAAAGACTGTGATTCTCCCTAGAAAAGCAGTGCTGGAGTTGACTAAACTATTAAATAAAAGCTCGCAAAACATCGCAGAAATACACCTTTCGGATAATTATTTTTCACTGATCGACTCAAACACTAAGATCATTAGTCGACTTATTGATGGTAATTTTCCTAACTACAAACAAGTAATGCCAACAGACTTTAGTAACACTATTGTGATTGATCGTGAAGACTTTTTATCTAGTTTACAACAAGCCTCTATATTTGTTGACGAGAGAACCAAGGGTGTAAAGCTCGTATTTCGCGACGACAAACTTAGTATTTTTTCTCACTCAGAAAGGGGTAGGGCTGAGACTCAAATTGAAGTAACTAAACAAGAGAAAGAACTTGAAATTGCATTTAATATTCACTATCTAATATCAGTTCTCGAAAAACTTACCTCTAAGGAGATCAATATGGTGATACCGAGTGGTGAAAACAAGTCTTGTTTATTAAGTGCTATTGATGATGAGAGCTATCACTACATTATTATGCCGATGAGAATTTAGTAACTGTGTTTAATGGCAATCATTGAAAAGCTACATGTTTTAAACTTTAGGAATTTAGCAGATCAATACCTGCTTCCAAACAACAACATTAATTTAATACTTGGTCAAAACGGACAAGGTAAAACAAACTTTATTGAATCAATCTATTATTTAGGCCATGGTAGGTCTTTTAAAACCAAGAACTTTAGAGACGTTGTTCCATTTGATGATCAACAAATAAAAATATCTGCAGTTGTAGACTCACAAAAAGTTAGCATAAAAAAATCTCGTGATAAAAGTGTTGTTTTAATTAACAATGAAAAAATCTCTAGTAATAGTTTTTTAAGTCAAATTCTCCCTATACAAATTATTTCTCCTGATCGCGGGTTTGTTGTTGGCGGCTCACCGAAACTTAAAAGATCTTACCTTGATTGGGGGGTTTTTCATAACAATAAAAACACCCTCAAAACATATAAAACATATAAAAAAACGCTAAAAAGTATTAATACATTGTTGGCAGGTGGCAACAATACTGGCCTTCAAGAATGGTTTGAACAGTTTGCTAATCTGTCAGTAGAGATAACAAATGATCGAACGAGCTATATAGAAAAATTATTAAGCACCCTAAAAAAAGATTCACATAATAAACTTAATAGTTTAATTAAATCTAAAGAGGTTTTTAATTTTCAAATTCAAACAGGCTGGCCAAAAGAGGTTGATGCTCTTAACCAAACACAAATATTTGAATACCTTTTGAAAAACAAAAACACTTTTTTAAAAACCAAATATTTAAATTATGGTCCCCATAGAGCAAGCGTTGAATTTTTTTTAAACAATAAAAACGAGAACTACCTTTCTAGAGGTGAGCAGAAAAAAATGTCAATTGTTTTCTGGATGCTTCAAGTTATGGCCTTAGTTGAAAATAAATTAAACCCAGTTGTATTAATCGACGATATTTCTTCAGAGCTTGACGACGTCAAAATTAAATCTGTCATTAACTTTTTAACTGAAACTAATATTCAAATTTTTATTACAGATATAGGTAACAAAAATTTACCATTAGACACAAAAAAGTCAACTATTTTTGAAATAAAAAAAGGGGTTTTAGAGGCTCATGTAGTTCTCTTTTTCAAACACAAAATAACCCCTAAAAAAAGCAGATGAAATAACGCTAAACTAGATAGGCGTGGTATAATAAATTTATTTTTAAAGGGTGTTTATGAGCGAAGAATACCAAGCCTCTAATATTAAGGTTTTAAAGGGTTTGGATGCTGTTAGAAAGCGCCCTGGAATGTATATTGGTGATACAGATGATGGCACTGGTTTGCACCACATGGTTTTCGAGGTTGTTGACAACTCTATTGATGAGGCTTTAGCGGGCCACTGCTCAAAAATTGAGGTTGTAATTCACGACGACAACTCTATATCTGTAACTGACGATGGAAGAGGCATACCTGTTGATATTCATCCAGAAGAAAAAATTTCTGCTGCAGAGGTTATTATGACAATTCTTCATGCTGGCGGTAAATTTGACGACAACTCATACAAGGTTTCTGGCGGGCTGCACGGTGTTGGTGTTTCTGTTGTTAATGCTTTATCTGAATCACTTCATTTAACCATCTATAGAGATGGCGAAGTCTACGAACAAGACTATGTTTTGGGTGTACCCAAAGCGCCCATAAAGACAACCGGCAAAACAAACTTTTCTGGAACAACCATTCACTTTAAACCAAGTGCTGAGATTTTCGCAGAAACAGTTTATAAGTTTGAAACACTGTCAAACAGGTTGCGTGAACTTTCGTTTTTAAATTCAGGTGTTCATATTGAAATTAATGACGAGAGATCAGATAAAAAAGATGTGTTTGTTTATGAGGGCGGCATTACTGCTTTTGTTGAACATTTAAACAAATCAAAAAACCCAATACACAGTGATATTATTTCTATCTCTACTGAAAAAGATGACATATCGGTTGACGTGGCGCTTCAATGGAGTGACTCTTATCAAGAGAGTGTTTATTGTTTTACAAACAACATACCTCAAAGAGACGGAGGGGCCCACCTTGCTGGTTTAAGGGCTGCGCTAACCAGAACCCTTAACAGTTTTATTGATGCATCTGGTTTAGCTAAAAAAGAAAAAGCAGCGATTACCGGTGAAGATACCCGAGAAGGATTAACGGCTATACTATCTATTAAGGTTCCCGATCCAAAATTCTCTTCTCAAACTAAAGATAAGCTTGTCTCTTCTGAGGTTAGAGCCCCTGTTGAGTCATCTGTTAACGAAAAACTGGGTGAGTATCTTCTAGAAAATCCAGCAGAAGCTAAAATAATAATAAGTAAAATTTTTGAGGCCTCAAGAGCCCGCGACGCAGCTAGAAAGGCTCGTGAAATGACGCGCAGAAAAGGGGCATTAGATATTGCTGGGCTTCCTGGAAAGCTAAGTGATTGCCAAACAAAAGACCCTGCCGAATCTGAAATTTTTCTTGTTGAGGGAGACTCAGCGGGCGGTTCTGCAAAACAAGGAAGAGATAGAAGAACACAAGCAATTCTTCCGCTTAAGGGAAAGATATTAAATGTTGAAAAAGCTAGATTTGAAAAGATTCTTTCTTCACAAGAGGTGGGAACGTTAATTACTGCACTGGGTTGTGGAATCGGTAAAGAAGAGTATGACATAGAAAAACTGAGGTACCACAAGATCGTTATTATGACCGATGCAGATGTTGATGGCGCCCACATTAGAACCCTTTTATTAACCTTTTTTTATAGGTACTTTCCAGAGCTTATAGAAAATGGCTATCTTTATATTGCGCAACCACCTTTGTATAAAATCAAAAAAGGAAAACAAGAGCGATATTTAAAAGATGACGCGGAACTTGACGAATATCTGCAGCAAGAGGCAATCCACGACGCCAGCCTTTTTGTTAATAACGACACACCAGCCATTCAAGGAGTTGCACTAGAAAAAATTGTATCCAGTTATTATGAGACCATTGGGGTTATCGAAAAACTTGGTAAAAAGTATAATGATTTTTTGTTGAAAGCGCTTCTTGGTATGCCAAAGATGGATTTAAAGGACACAAATAAAGCCAAAGAGTGGTGTGAATCTCTACAGCAAAAAATGAACAATAGTAGTTCAATGTCTGAGAGTCACAGCCTTGATTTTTCTGATAATAGTGTTTCTTACTCTATGAAAACATTTGGTGTTGAAACAAGCGCATCATTTCTTGATACAGCTTTTTTTGAATCCAAGGAATACAAAAATATAGAGAGGTATTCTAGTCAGGTTGAGAGCATGTTTACTGACGAAACATTTGTTCAAAAAGGGGCAAAGGAAATAAAAACACCAAACTTCTCTACTGCGCTTAATTTTCTATTAGCTGAAGCACGAAAGGGCCAAGGTTTCCAGCGATATAAGGGCTTGGGTGAAATGAATCCAGACCAGCTTTGGGATACAACAATGAACCCTGAGTCAAGAGTGATGCTTAAAGTTAAAATTGAGGATGCGATTGCCTCTAATGATGTTTTTACAACCCTTATGGGCGACGAGGTTGAGCCAAGAAGAAACTTTATCGAAGAAAACGCCCTTAAGGTTGATAATCTCGACTTCTAAATTTAAGGCTCAAATAACTTGAATTGAATTAATTTGGGTTATGAATTTATTTACTAACGTATAACCTGTATTTGTAAGATAATAACTTCAATTACTTACAAATGGTAGGGTTATGTCAAAAAAACATCCTGTAATTGCTATAACTGGGTCCTCTGGAGCTGGAACGTCGACCGTAAAAAACGCATTCAATCATATATTTGGAAGGGTTGGTGCTAAGCCAGTAGTTATTGAAGGGGATAGTTTTCATAAGTTTGACCGTAAGCAGATGAAGACTGCAATGGAGCTTGAAGACAAAAAAGGAAACAAGTACTTTAGTCATTTTGGGCCTGAAGCTAATCATTTTGATCTGATTGAACAAACGTTTAAAGATTATAGCGAGAAGGGCCACTGTAAGCGCCGCTACTACATCCATNCTGATGAAGAGGGNNTCCCTTTTGGTAGAAAAGCNGGTGAGTTTACTGAGTGGGAGGATGCTGGCAGAGATAGTGACTTGTTGTTTTATGAGGGCCTGCATGGAGGCGTTAAAGANGGAGCTATTGATGTAGCTAAATATNTTGATCTTTTGATAGGCGTTGTNCCTGTTGTTAATCTTGAATGGATTCAAAAGATTCACCGAGACAAGGAACAAAGAGGCTATTCTGCAGAGGCAACCGTTGATACAATTCACAGACGTATGTGGGATTATATAAACTATCTCACTCCCCAGTTTTCAAGAACACATATTAACTTTCAAAGGGTTCCAACTGTGGACACATCAAATCCCTTTATAGCTAGAGATATACCAACACAAGATGAAAGTTTTGTTGTTGTTAGATTTCAAGACCACAATTATTGTGACTTTGTTTATTTACAAGACATGGTGGCAGGCTCATTTATGTCCCGACCAAACACGCTCGTGGTTCCAGGCGGAAAGATGGGTTTTGTAATGGAGTTAATTTTAAGAGAGCAAGTAGAGAAAATGCTTGGTTATTAAGCGGGCTATATTGCGCTCTTAATCCTTCACAACAATATTGATAAGTCTGTTTGGCACAACAATCACCTTGATTATTCGCTTTCCCTCAGTAAACCTTAAAACCTTCTCGTCAGAAAGAGCAGACTCTTCTACCAATTTTTTTTCAGAGTCTAGCGGCACTATTATCTTTGCTCTTAGTTTTCCATTTACCTGCGCTATTAGTTGAACATTTTCTTGAATAAGCGCTGAATCATCAACTTTAGGCCAGCTTGAATTAACTACTGCTTCTGTTCCACCTAACAAAAACCAAAGGTGGTGACAAACATGAGGCATCACAGGACTGAGACATTTAACCATTATCTCAATTGCCTCTTGCTTAATGGCCAGGCCTTCTTGTGAATCATCAGTATATTTTGACAGTGTGTTGTTTAGTTCCATCATAGCCGCTATTGCGGTATTAAAGGAATGCCGTCTTCCAAAATCATCACCTACTTTTTGTAAGGCAAGGTGAGTTTTTTGACGAATCGATTTTTGCTTTTCTGTAAGGTTTGAGGGGTTTATCGCTGAAACACTCTCACCTTTTTTTGTTTCTACAAAACCACTTACAAGACGAAAAAATTTATTTATAAATCTGTGAGAGCCTTCTATTCCAGTGTCTGACCACTCAAGATCTTGTGTTGGAGGTGCTGCAAATAAAATAAAGAGTCTTGCAGTATCTGCCCCATATTTTGAAATCATTTCTTGTGGGTCAACAGTGTTTCCTTTTGATTTACTCATTTTTGCGCCATCTTTAAGAACCATGCCTTGCGTGAGCAGATTGGTAAATGGTTC
>JGI26380J51729_10001164_pt1 | contig 12478 bp, 8 predicted proteins | sample SaaInlV_165m_DNA_FD_51729 | JGI IMG/M metagenome (IMG submission 51729) | reverse complement strand
GTAAAACAAGATGCGATTCCTGGAATGAGTATTCCATTACATTTCACTGCAACTATGACATCGGAAGAATTTTTAAAAACAACTGTTGGGACTTCTCGAGAAGGGAAAGGATTAGAAATTGCTTGTGCTCAACTTTGTGGTTTAGGGCACTACCGAATGAAAGGGTTCATGACCGTTCATGATGATGATGGCTACCAAGCCTGGCTTGTTGAACAAGCAGAATATCTTGAAGAAGAATCCGGAGATGATGATTGGGGCGACGACGACTGGTAGAAAACGAACTTAATCCATTTTAATTAAAAGCCCTGTTAACTTAGTTTGTCTAAGGACGGGGCTTTTTATTATCTTGTTGTTAAAAGTAATACTTATAGTTGTAACTACAATGTCATTATAATGATAATAGTTATGGAATAAAATAAAAAGCCTCACTTCTCGTCGGAGAAACAAGGCTTACATTAAAGTACCGCGGAAAGGGCTCGAACCTTCACACCCAAAGGGCACCAGATCCTAAATCTGGCGTGTCTACCAATTCCACCACCGCGGCATAAAATTAAGACCAGAAATTACAGATTATTCCAATAAAAAAGCCCTGCAAAAACAGGGCTTTTTAAAATATAGACCTTAAGTCAAATTATTTCATTAAGATCATTTTTTGAGTAAATACTTTATTTCCAGTATGAAGCCTTGTTAAGTAAACACCCGCACTTACAGCCTGACCAAATTGGTCATTTGCATCCCACGAAACAATATGGCGTCCACCAATTTGTTTTTCATTCACAAGCGTTTTCACATTGCGACCCATGATATCAAATATATCTAAACGAACATTTGAATCAGTTGCTAAATCATACGTAATAACCGTGGATGGGTTAAAAGGGTTCGGATAGTTTTGATGTAATGCAAATTCACCTGGCAAACTAACATCTCCATCTAAGGCCAAATAGCCTGTGAACTGGGCAAAACCATGAAAAACAGTTGTTAAAGGATTAGCACCNGCATCTCCAGCAGCAAAATTAATCATGGACATTATAATAGATGAATTTGTCAGATTGTTATCAAATTCGACTTCAATTTCTAGAATAGGTCCTGAGCCAGCTTCAATGCCTGATGAAAAATCATAGCCTAAGAAATAATAGGTTCCATCTTCCATTTCTTCAGAACTTCCATCAACAATTCCATCATCGAATCGACCAACAGGAGTCACGTTTGTAACCATCATGCTACTTGGTAAATCAACTATAGTAAATTGTAATGTTCCAACTGTTTCAGTATTGTCCAAATGGACTTGGAATGTTCCGCTTCCACCTGGTGACAAATTACCACTTACATTTTGAATGGTATATGCAGCAGGCGGTAGCCCGATATACACATCTGCCGGTANTGATTCCGTATGCATCGGTAAATCATTAATATCTGTAATTTCAGAATCTGATACATCAATGATAACTTCTGAGGCATCTGGAATTCCTGCTGGAATTTCAAATGTAATGTCTGCAATATGAGAGATGCCTGGATTAATCGGAGCATTATGAGAATTATTTACCATTATTACACGATAAATATTACCAATAACCGTTCCAGAAATGTCCCAGTTTGAAAAATCATGTGCACTACCTACAGTAACATTCGTTCCCGTAAGATAAGGTGGATTTGCAACTATATCTAATTGAATACCATAAACTGGTTGAGTATTTTCAAAAAGATAAGATGTTGTAAAACTGCCACCATCTTCACCATATCCTCCCATAANCATATTATATTGTGTTTCTATGCCCACATCATAAGATCCATTTTCTGCTGTCCAATTCAGATTNACATAATTTACGTCCTGAATGGATGTTGCATTTGAATAATTTAAATTTACCATCATGGATTCGTCTGCATCTGGATACAAGATTGCACGACAAACAGCTCCGTCTCCACTTGCAAGTGGCGTGCCAAGACTTATTCCGGTAATTGCAATTGTACCATTACCTTGATCTGAAATTTCTACTGACCAATCTGCAGTTCGATCTGTTGGAANTACNTTGATACTATTAATCACATTTGGATCATCCATAATTTCAAAATAAAANAATCCCAATTGAGTTTCATTATTGATATAAAAATCAAGGGTATCCATTTGCCCCGTGAGTGAGCTACCATTATCCATCCAAAGTTCAACCCATTCAACCGGAGTGGCTGAAACAGTATTTGTTGCCCCTGATTCTGATCCATCAGGATAAATTGCAGTCACATAGTAATAATAAGTTGTGCTGTTTACAACTTCATCATCTAGATAAGAGGTAGTAGTTCCATTCACTTCACCAATTTCATCAAAATCTGTTGTTGAATTATATGAGCGATAAATTTTATAAGCATCCAATTCAACCGGACGTGTATTTCTTTGCGTTTCTGTGGGAGGTGTCATGGGTGTAAAAGATCCAGATGCAACAAAGGAAGGTTCACCCAAGGTTAGATTTAATTGAGAAAAATCCGTCATTGAAATATTTTTATTTTCAGGAAGATCTTCTATAAAAGATGTATTTGTCACAGAAAATCGACCAGCAGAAACATCAAATTGAACCGATTCCTCTGTACCATTCCAACCGGTACCTAAATTTGAAAACATTTCTTCTTCGTCAACATAAATTGCGTAACCACCAGGAGAATAAATACCATCACCATAAGAATCATAAATTGTAAAAGTATAAGATCCAAACAGCAATTCCATATCCCAAGAATATTCAGTATTGTTATCAAGAGCAGCATCCATATAAGACTCAACAACATCTCCCGTTGCATCATCTACGATTTGCCATGTTGTTTCATATCCCCAGTTGTCTGTAATAACAACAATGGAAGCTGGATATGAAAAGATTGGACCAATCGGTGGATCCCAACTAAGAGAAACTTCCTCATCCATTCCGTCTTCTGCAACAAGATTATGGGGCTCTTCGATATATCCGGGTGATACAACGACTGTTCCTGAATCAGCACCTCCCACCCAATAAGTTCCACCAATATCATCTGTAATAGTTACTAAATCAAAATTAATTCCAACATTAGAATTGTAAGCATCATCATGGACAGTCATACCCAAGGTAAGAATTGCTCCATCACCCGCTTCAATATTTCCATTTTCAGGATCATACATGATGACACGTGTTGCGCCATTATCTAAATCATTGTATTCAACAGAAAATCCAGCTGAACGATCGGTTGTAGTAAAACTTGTAATATCTAAAAAGTCAGGTGTATCATATATGTCAAATTGAAGACCACCAACAAGACCACTATTTTCTAAATCAATATCAATGGAAACATTTTCGCTCACATCACCCGTANCCGTTCCAGCACTTAAAAAAACCACATCGCCAATAACAATTGAACCGTCTCCAGTTGTACTGGTAATAATACCGCCATCTGCATCACTCACTGCTAAATCATACATTTCCAAATTAAGGAGCGCTGATAAAATTTCTGATCCGTCAAAATGGAGATTAAGAACGATTGCATCTCCACCAGCAGCAATACTTCCTGAATTATTTGAATAAAATACAACACGACCAGATCCATCATCAAATACAGTATAATCAGCATTGAAATTTTCATCATCAACAGCTGTCACACCAGATAATTCAACTAAAATTGGGAGTGCAACCACATCAAATTGAAACCCACCTACAGCATCATCTGGATTTGTGACTGTTACGGGTACAACGATATCGGATGTATATCCATCCACTTCTACATCACTTAAGGATACGGTTACATTTGCAAAACCCACCCCAACAACTAACAGTGGGAAAAGTGTAATTATTAACCATTTGCGCAATATTGTCATTTTGTCCTCCGACAATTAGTATAACTATTAAAATTTGATTTTGTAAAGTGATAGGAATCCCCAAACCTCTTCGGGAATAAAGGCCAAATTACATTCATAAAGATAACGATTTTATACCGTTAATTCACTCATATTTTATTTTTACAACGCTTCGGAAATATCAGCGTAAATATCCTCAAGATTCTCGATACCAACAGATAGACGAATCAAATCCTCTGTGAGCCCCATCATATCCTTCATTTCAACAGGGACAGATCCATGTGTCATATCATAGGGAATACAGACCAAACTTTCTACCCCTCCTAAACTTTCAGCTAAAGTAAACAGATTAATTTTTGATAAAAATTGATCTCGAGCTTCAATCGAGCCTAATCTTATGGAAATCATGCTCCCGAAAATTGGATGCCCATTAGGATTAAGTTGTTGACGTTTTGCCAATTCAAATTGTGGATGGCTAGCTAAACCAGGATAAATAATTGATTCAATAGCATGATGTGACTCTAGTCTGTGACACAGTTCTAAAGCATTATCCGATTGTTTTTGAACGCGAAGCCCCAAGGTTTTTGTACTTCGTAAAAGTAACCAACAATCAAATGGACTTGGAATAGCTCCACCTGACTTTTGGATGAAATAAAGACTATCCGCCAAATCACTATTATTAGTAATTAATATTCCACCTATCAAATCGCTGTGTCCGCCAATATATTTTGTGGCACTATGCATAACAAGGTTTGCACCAAGCGCCAATGGACTTTGTCCGTAAGGACTCATAAATGTATTATCAACGACTAGCTGAATTCCGTTTTTCTTACATAAAGTTGATGTGGATTTAATATCACAAATTTCTAAAAGCGGATTTGTGGGCGTTTCTACAAATATCCATTTTGTATTGGACTGAATGGCAGATTCGATTTGGTCACTAAATCTTGTATCTACAAAATCAAATTCAATTCCGTGACGAGATAAAACTTCCACACACATTCGATAGGTTCCGCCGTAAACATTTCTTCCAACAATGACATGATCGCCTTGGCTTAGGGTTTGAAAAAGTGCAGTTATTGCTGCCATTCCACTTGAAAATGCGATCCCATAATCACCGCCTTCTAATGAGGAAATATTTTCTTCATATCGTTGCCGAGTTGGGTTAACTGCACGAGAATAATCATACCCTTTATCTTTCCCGACAGCATCTTGTTGGTACGTGGATGTAACATGGATTGGAGGCGACACAGCTCCGGTTTCTTCATCTGGTTTATTCCCCACATGGATTGCTTTAGTTTCGAACCGTAATTTTTTCGACATTATGACACCTGAGTATATCCTCTATTTAAATAATTCTGGAGTTTTTTATATTTGATCTCAATTTGTTTTCCATCGGAACCTCGAACCGTTACCTTTTCATTTCGGCCATGTTTTTCTCCGACCTGGACCGGTGTCCGAACTTGTTGAGGCTGGTTGGATTGTTGAGCAGGTGCTTTCCCTTGAAATCCCATACCCGTCATATCTTCATGAGAGGTTTGAACATTTCGGACAGACCTTTCTTGAACATGTTGGGGTTGTTCCATTCCTTGAATTTGTGTTCGGAATAATCGCTGAATGGTAATAGCATTCATATCAACCATCATTTCTTGAAACATTTTAAATCCTTCTGATTTATATTCCAATAAAGGATTTTTCTGCCCATAAGCTCTCAAGTTGATTCCTTCCCTCAATTGATCCATAGCATAAAGGTGATCTTTCCATTTATCGTCAATTGTCCGAAGAATAACATATCGTTCAAAACCACGCATCATATCTTCTGGCAGCAAGGATTCCCTTGCTTTATAAACGGATTTTGCATCTTCCACAACCCAATCTGCAATCTCATTTGCTGTCAGTTCAGCATTCCCTTTAACATCTTGAATTTTTTCAAGCGTTGCATCCACCATAATATGTGAAGCAAATACTTGTTTTAAATGATCCCAATCCCAAAAATCTGGAATACCCAATCCAGATTGATTTTCAATTTCGTCCATGACAAAATCATCTAGAATTTGTTCTGCAGTTTCTTGAATTTTCTTACCGGATAATGCTTGATTTCGAATGTCATAAACAACTTGTCGTTGTTGATTCATAACGTCATCATATTCTAATAAATGTTTTCGGGTCCCAAAGTTTCTAACTTCCACTTTCTTTTGTGCATTCGAAATCGCTCGTGTTACCATTTTTGCTGAAATGACTTCACCCTCTTCAATCCCCATTCTATCCATGATAGATGCAACACGGTCAGAGCTAAATAATCTCATGAGGTCATCTTCCAAAGACAAATAAAAGCGAGACGATCCAGGATCACCTTGTCGACCACTTCGCCCACGTAGTTGAAGATCAATCCGTCTGGATTCATGACGCTCTGTTCCGATAATGTGTAGTCCGCCCAATTCTTTGATGCCTTCACCTAATTTTATATCTGTTCCACGTCCAGCCATATTTGTGGCGATTGTGACGGCACCTCTTTGTCCAGCCCTGGCCACGACTTCAGCTTCACTTTGGTGTTTTTTCGCATTCAAAACACTATGTGGAATATTTTTCCGTTTTAGCATTCGTGAAAGTAATTCTGAGATTTCCACTGAAATGGTACCTACTAAAACGGGTTGCCCATTATGATGACATTCAGAAATCTCATCAATTGCAGCATTATATTTTTCACGTTTTGTTTTATAGACTAAATCTTCTCGATCATCTCGAGAAATTTCACGATGCGTTGGGACGACAGTCACATCTAATCCATAAATGGATCCCAATTCTTCTGCTTCTGTTTCTGCCGTTCCTGTCATCCCGGCTAATTTATCATAAAGACGAAAATAATTTTGAATGGTGATTGTTGCCAATGTTTGAGTTTCACGTTCAATTCGAACATTTTCTTTCGCTTCTAAAGCTTGATGCAATCCATCAGAGTATCGACGTCCGGGAAGAACACGACCTGTGAATTCATCAACAATCATCACCTTGCCATTATCCAAAACATATTCTACATCTTTTTCGTACATTGTGAAAGCACGTAGTAATTGATTGAAGTTGTGGATTGTTCCACTGCGTTGAGCATGTAGTTGATGCGCTTTCTCTTTTTCTTGCTCTTTTTCGATTGATGAAAAGTTGTCATTTTCATCAATTTCCAATAATATTTCGCCAAGATCAGGAATAATAAATGTTTCAGGATCATCAGGTGAAAGAACGTTTCTTCCCTTATCTGTGATATCCATAACATGGCTTTTTTCATCAATAGAGAAATAAAGATCATCATCCACTTCGTGCATTTTTTTGTCGCGGATATAATTTGATTCAATATCGTGAGCCAATTTNAGCATACCAGTTTCCTGGAATATTTTCATCACTTGACGATGTTTTGGCATCCCTCTTTGAGCTTGAAGTAATTTTAATCCAGCTGCNTCTTCATCNTCTGCATTTAATAATTTTTGAGCTTCCCTGACAAGTTCTGCCACAAGATTTGTTTGTAATTTAACCAATTGCTGCACACCCGGTTTCAGGGTTGTAAAAGTTTCATCCACGGGAGCATCCACTGCCCCAGAAATAATTAAGGGAGTTCGAGCTTCATCAATCAGAACACTATCTACTTCATCTACAATAGCAAATGAATGGCCACGTTGGACCTTATCTTCTTTTTGAAGAGACATATTATCTCGAAGATAATCAAATCCAAATTCATTATTTGTACCGTAGGTTATATCTTGATTATACATTTCGCGGCGTTTGACATTATCCATGGAATTCAAAATAAATCCGACAGATAGTCCTAACTTTTTATAGACTTCGCCCATCCATTCTGCATCGCGTTGAGCTAGATAATCATTCACGGTGATTACATGAACTCCCCGACCCGTAAGGGCATTTAAATAAATGGGCATTGTGGAAACAAGCGTCTTCCCTTCACCTGTTTTCATTTCAGCCACTTTTCCTGAATGAAGGGTTATTGCCCCAAGTAATTGCACATCATAAGGAATCATTTCCCACTGAGATTCTCTTCCAGAAATTTGCCAAGAAGTGCCACAAAGTCTTCGACATGTTTCTTTTACAATCGCGAATGCTTCCACCATAATAAAATCTAAAGCACCGTGCTCAGCTTTCAATATTTCTGCTGCACGTTCTTGTCGATCCATATCTGCAGAGAGAGATTCTTCTTTCTCTCTACGCTGATTAATTACAAATTCTTTTAATTCTTGAGTTCTCGTGACAAAATCTTCATCAGATTTAGACGTTAACGTTTCACAAAATTGATTGATCTTATCCGCTGTGGGATGGAGTTTTTTCATCTCCCGATCAGATTTTGTACCAAAAAATCTAGCCAATATCATTTTAATTAATTCTTTTCTTGTTTTTTATTTTCTTTATAAACGGCATCCAGAATTCCATTAATGAACCCTGAACTTTCTTCTGTACTATACACTTTAGAGATTTCCACCATTTCACTTATAGAAACTTTAGGTGGTATGTCATCCATATGAACTATTTCACAAATACCCATTCTTAATAAAACACGATCCACTTGGGCCACTCTATCAAACTCCCAATTTACAAGGTGATTTTTTATAATATCATCTGCCCATTCACTATGGTCTATCACACATTGGTAAAGAGATAAAATAAAAACCGAGTTTTTTTTCCTTTCGGGAAATGTATCTAAGATGCGTTGCAAAACAAGTTTCGGATCTTCATCAGAAAATTGCTGAGCATATAGAGCTTGAAGCACGCCTTCCCGCGCATCTCTGCGTGGATGATTGTTAGATGTTATCACGTTTCCCCATAACATTTTTCTTAGGCAAATAAACATTTTTCAATTTGCCAACTTCCTTCATCCGTAATTCTGCCACCTTTAATGCAGCTTCATGTGTCGTTACGCCTGCTGCTTCAGCTTCACTATAAATCGTCATAAGCATATCATAAATTCCTTCCGCTTGGCGAAATGCGCGTTCCCGATTATATCCTTCAATTTCATTCGCAACATTAATTAAACCACCTGCATTGATGGCAAAATCTGGTGCATAGAGAATTCCTCTATCTTTTAACATTTGTCCATGAACATCTTCATCTTTTAACTGATTATTTGCTCCTCCGGCCACCAATGAACATTTCAATCTAGGAATGGTATTATCGTTCAATGTGGCACCTAAAGCGCATGGAGTATAAATATCAACATCAGCATCATAAATATCATCCAATCCAATCACCTCCGCACTGAATTCATCCACAACTCGTTTTAGTGCATCGGAATCAATATCAGTTACAATAAGTTTTACACCCTCTTCTGCTAAATATTTACAAACATAATAACCTACATGACCAACCCCTTGAACACCTACCTTTAATCCAACTAAAGAATCTCTTCCTAATTGTTTTTTCACGGTTGCTTTGATGCCTGCAAATACACCGAGTGCAGTCACAGGAGACGGATCGCCACTGCCGCCCAATGCACGAGAAATTCCCGTAACATATTTAGTTTCCATCCGAACCCATTCCATATCTTTTACACTGGTTCCCACATCTTCTGCAGTGATGTAACGTCCGGAAAGACCTTCTACAAATCTTCCAAATGATCTGAAAAGTATTTCAGTTTTGTCCGTTTTTGCATTTCCAATAATTACTGCTTTTCCACCGCCAAGATTTAAACCGGCGATGGACGCTTTATAACTCATTCCACGAGCGAGTCTTAAAACATCGGTAAGTGCATCGGCTTCAGATTCATAATTCCACATCCGGCAACCGCCCAAAGCAGGACCAATGGTGGTATTATGAATTGCAATAATTGCTTTTAAACCTGTATCTTGATCATTACAAAAAACAACTTGTTCATGCCCTCTTCTATCCATTTCTTCAATAATAATTGACATATTGTCTCCTATTTATAAATCTATTTTTGGGGATATTTCATTAAAAACAACAACCATCATTGAAGTAAATCTCTCGCAATAACAAGTTGTTGAATTTCTGAAGTCCCCTCATAGATTTGAGTTATTTTTGCATCTCTCATGAGTCGCTCAACACCATATTCTTGCATGTATCCATATCCTCCATGAATTTGTACGCAATCCGTTGCCGCCTTCATGGCAGTAGATGAGGCAAATAATTTTGCCATTGAGCTTTCTCGGATATAATTTTTTCCTTCATCCTTTAATTTTGCAGCTCGCCAAATTAAAAATCTTGCCGCATCAATTTCTGTTGCCATATTAGCTAGGATATTTTGGATGGCTCCAAATTCACCAATGGTTTTACCAAATTGTTTTCGTTCTTTTGCATAAGTAATGGATGCATCTAAAGCGGCACGAGCTAAGCCAAGTGCCTGCGCAGCAATTCCGATTCGTCCGCCGCCTAAAGCTTTCATGGCGATTTTGAATCCTTGTCCTTCTTCCCCAATTCTATTTTCTACAGGAATCCTGCAATTCTCAAAATAGAGTTCACAGGTATCGGATGCGCGAATTCCTAGCTTATCTTCCTTTTTACCAACCGATAGTCCCGGGGTACCTTTTTCAACTACAAAAGCAGTTATTCCCTTATAGCCAGCACCTTTTTCTGTTAGACAAAATAAAGTAACAATATCAGAATTAATCCCGTTTGTTACCCAATTTTTTGTTCCATTAATTACATAATGATCACCGTCTTTTTGGGCAAACGTTCGCATATTACTGGCATCAGAACCTGATTGAGGTTCACTCAAACTATATGCTCCTAATTTTGTTCCACTAGCAAGGGATCGTAAATATTTTTCTTTTTGTTTTTCTGTTCCATAATCAACAAATAGTTGGCAAACGAGTGAATTATTTACAGACATTACCGTAGATGTGGCTAACTCAACAGCCGCAATCTCTTCCATGGCAATTACATAAGTAACCGTATCAAATCCAGCACCGTCCCATTCTTCCGGAACCATCATTCCCATAAATCCCAATTCCCCTAATAATTTAATTTGTTCATTAGGAAATTCGCTTTATCATCTCGTTCAATAACGCCTGGCGCTAAATGCTCCCGGGCAAATTCTCGAGCTGTTTGTTGAATCAATTCTTGATCTGATGTTAAGGTGAAATCGATCATATTTTTTCCACAATTAATGCGGATGCTTCGCCGCCACCAATACACAAAGTTGCTAATCCATATTTTGCATCAGTTCGGTTCATTCCATTCAAAAGTGTTGTAAAAATTCGGGCGCCGGACGCTCCGATAGGATGCCCAATTGCCACAGCTCCTCCATAAATATTTACTTTAGCTGGATCAATTTTAAAATCATCAATGGCGGCCATAGTTACGGCAGAAAATGCTTCATTAATTTCCCAAAGATCAATATCATCCGCTGAAAGATTTGCTTGTTCCAGCACTTTTCCAATGGCTATTCCAGGAGCAGTTGTAAACCATTCAGGCTCGTGAGCAGCAGACGCTTGTGCTACAATTCTTGCTAGTGGTTTGAGCCCTAATTCATTCGCTTTTTCTTCATTCATGACCAAAATGGCTGCAGCACCATCATTCAATTTGGACGCATTTGCAGCAGTAATTGTCCCATTTTTTTCAAACGCAGGACGAAGTATGGGGATTTTATCAAATCGTGCTTTTCCCGGTTCTTCATCTTCNGATACAATAATTGGATCCCCTTTTCGTTGGGGGATTTTGACGGGAACAATTTCGGAATCAAAGACACTTTCTGCTTGAGCAGTTTGGGCGCGTTTATAGGATGAGATTGCAAATTCATCTTGCGATTCGCGGGTATAATTTCGATCTNAAGAAAGTAATTCTGCACAATTCCCCATGTGTGTATCCTTGTAAGCATCCCAAAGTCCATCATGTATCATACTATCAATCATTTTGCCATGACCTAGNCGCTGTCCACCTCGTGCATTTTGAAGCAAATAAGGTGAATTAGACATACTTTCCATTCCACCNGCAATTACAACATCTGCATTGCCACCGCGTATAACTTGATCCGCCAACATCACTGCTTTTAGACCTGAGCCACACATTTTATTAATGGTNAGCGTTTCAACTGAATTAGGTAATCCAGCNTTGANGGTTGCTTGNCGAGCTGGTGCTTGTCCTAAACCTGCCGATAAAACATTTCCCATAATTACTTCATCAATTTGAGAATGGTCAATCCCGGTTTCGTCTAAAATTGCTTTAATCGCCGTTGCTCCAAGGTTTGGAGCANTTACAGATGACAAATTACCTTGAAATGCGCCGACGGGTGTCCGTTTCGCCGAAACAATAACTGATTTCCGTTGCATCGTTTTCCTTTAAAAAGCGTGTATAAAAGAGTCTGTAAATTAAAAAATATTTTCCCCAAAAACTGAAAATAGATTAAAGTTATTTTTTGAGAAAAATACTATTAAAAAGGGCTGGATTCAGTGCGTCAATTTGAAGAATCTTCATTCTTCAANTTTTCATCGTAAGCTTGAATAATTTTCATTACAAGAGAATGNCGAACCACATCACTTGGATCTAANGTAATAAATCCTATTCCTTCAACATTATTTAAAATGTTCGTCACTTGAATTAAACCTGAATCTGAGCGTTTTTNCAAATCAATTTGAGTAATATCACCGGTTACAATTGCCTGCGATCCAATCCCAAGTCTTGTTAAAAACATTTTCATTTGTAAAGCTGTGGCGTTTTGCGCCT
>JGI26380J51729_10001157_pt1 | contig 12536 bp, 10 predicted proteins | sample SaaInlV_165m_DNA_FD_51729 | JGI IMG/M metagenome (IMG submission 51729) | reverse complement strand
TGTTAAAACAGTCGGAGCGGCGCTAGCGCATGAAATTTGCCGTACAGATTAACGGTAGTCCCTATGCGGGTCCTGCCGGCGAAATGGCTTATCAGTTTGTAGTGGCAGCGCTTTCTGCAGGCCATACTGTTTTACAAATATTTTTCTATTTTGATGGTATTTATCATGGTTTAGCGGCACAAATGCCGCCCGGTGATGAGCGTCAATTTACCCATCGTTGGCGTCAGTTAGCCCTGCAAAACAATATTGATTTAGTTATTTGTATTTCTGCCGCGCAGCGACGTGGGCTGTTGTCTTTAGAAGAGTCAAAGCGTCAAAACAGNGCCNATCAGGATTTGGCTCCCGGTTTTCGTATTTCTGGGCTGGGTCAGTTGGTTGAGGCGACTATTAACGCCGATCGATTTATTGTTTTTCCTGGGTCATGAAGAGATACTTGGTTGTTATGAGCCACCCCCCGCATGGTAGTATTCATGTTCAAGAACAGCTCGATGTTATTTTAACGATGGCCGCTTTTGACCGTTCGGTGAGCTTATTGTTTTTGGATGAGGGCGTTTTTCAGTTGTTACGCGGGCAAACAGCCCAGCAGTACCTGCATAAAGAAACCGTCGCTATTTTTGATGCGTTGGCGCTTTATGATATCGATGATCTGTGGGTTGAAACGGAATCGTTAATGGAAAAAGGGCTTTCTCTAGGGCAGTTAACTTTACCGGTTAAGCCGATTGCCCGGTCAGGAATTAATGCTTTAATGTCAGGATTTAATGTCATTTTAGGGGCTTAGTGTGGAGTGTCGGGTGGGTTGTGGTGCGTGTTGTATTGCCCCGTCTATTAGCTCACCTATTCTAGGGATGCCAGACGGTAAACCGGCCGGGATTCGGTGTTTTCAATTGACAGAGAATAATCAGTGTAAGCTATTTGGTACGCCTGAGCGCCCTGCGGTCTGTAGTGATTTTAATGCGGTTGTTGATGTCTGTGGTCATGATGACCAGCAGGCATTGGCGTTGATAGCAACGTTAGAGACGCTAACGGGGTAATTGCTCTCGGCTATCTGTCTTTGCTAGTTAAAATACCGGTTATAAAAAAAGGGTGGCTGAAATCAGCCACCCTTTTTTTTGGTGTTAGGTTTAACTAAAAATAGCTAACTTAACTTTTTTCTTGGCGTTCTTTGACTTCTTTAATCACATCTTCTGCCACATTTTTTGGGCATGGCGAGTAATGTGAGAATTCCATTGAAAACTGGCCGCGACCGGAAGTCATGGTTCTAAGGTCGCCAATGTAGCCAAACATTTCACTTAACGGTGCTTGAGCTTTAACGCGGACACCACTGACGCCTGAGTCTTGTCCTTGAATCATGCCGCGTCGACGGTTCAAGTCACCAATAACGTCACCGACGTGATCATCGGGCGTAAAGACATCTACTTTCATGATCGGTTCGATCAGTTGTGGACCCGCTTTAGGGATAGATTGGCGGTAAGCCGCTTTAGCTGCAATTTCAAAGGCAACGGCAGATGAGTCAACGGCATGAAAGCCACCGTCATATAAGGTCACTTTGACATCAAGGCAAGGGAATCCAGCCATAACGCCAACACCCATGCTGTTTTTAAAGCCTTTCTCAATGGCTGGCCAGAATTCTCTAGGAACATTACCACCGGTTACTTTAGATTCAAAGACAAAACCTTCGCCAGGCTCTGCAGGCTCAAGAGTGTAGTCAATTTTACCGAACTGACCAGAACCACCTGATTGCTTCTTATGGGTGTAGCTGTCTTCGATTTTTTTGGTGATGGTTTCGCGGTAGGCAACCTGCGGCTTTCCAACTTCAACATCAATGCCGTGGGTACGCTTTAAGATATCAACTTTGATGTCTAAATGTAGTTCACCCATACCTTTTAAGATGGTTTCGCCGCTGTCTTCGTCGGTTTCAACACGGAAAGAAGGGTCTTCAGCGATCATTTTACCGATAGCAATACCCATTTTTTCAGAACCGGCTTTGTCTTTAGGAGACACAGCAATAGAAATAACGGGGTCTGGGAAAACCATAGGTTCCAGTGTTGCCGGGTTTTTAGTGCAGCATAAGGTGTGACCGGTTTTAACATTTTTCATGCCGACAACCGCGATAATGTCACCGGCTTGGGCGCTATTGAGTTCGATGCGTTCATCGGCATGCATTTCAACGAGTCGACCGATGCGTTCAGTTTTGCCGGTAAAGCTATTAAGAACAGTGTCGCCTTTGTCTATTTTTCCGGAATAAATTCGAATGAAAGTCAGTGCGCCGTAGCGGTCATCCATGATTTTAAAAGCCAGTGCGCGCAGTGGTTTGTCAATATCCACGATGGCGTGTTCGCCGGTTTCAACGCCCTCTAAATCAACTTCAGGTTGTGGTTTAACTTCTGTTGGGCTAGGAAGGTAGTCCACAACGGCATTCAGGACGAGTTGGATGCCTTTGTTTTTAAAGGCGGAGCCACAATACGTTGGGAAGAAGGCAAGATTTGTGGTGCCTTTACGAATACAAGCTTTGAGCGTTTCCAGTGAAGGTTCTTCGCCATCTAAGTATTTTTCCATCGCATCATCGTCTTGTTCAACGGCGGTTTCGATGAGTTTTTCACGCCACTCTTCAACTNGATCCACCATGTCAGCTGGAACGTCTTCAATGGTGTATTTAGTCGGGTCNCCGGAGTTATCCCAAACCCACGATTTACGCGTGAGCAGGTCAACAACCCCAACAAAGTCATCTTCAGTACCGATCGGTAAAACCATGACCAGAGGGTTGGCGCCCAGAACATCTTCAATCTGTTTTACCACACGATAGAAATCCGCCCCTAAGCGGTCAAGCTTGTTAACGAGAATAATTCGAGAAACTTCAGAATCATTCGCATAACGCCAGTTTGTTTCGGATTGAGGCTCAACACCGCCTGAGCCACAGAAGACACCCACACCGCCGTCAAGAACTTTAAGTGAGCGATATACTTCGATTGTGAAGTCAACGTGACCGGGTGTGTCAATGATATTTAATCGGTGATCATTCCAGGTGCAAGTTGTTGCAGCGGACTGGATAGTAATACCACGTTCTTGTTCTTGGTCCATGAAGTCTGTTGTCGCTGCACCATCATGTACCTCACCGATCTTGTGGATTTTTCCGGTCAGTTTTAGAATTCTTTCCGTGGTTGTTGTTTTTCCGGCATCTACGTGCGCGAAAATACCAATGTTTCTGTATAGCGATAAGTCTGTCATGTCTGTACTCTGAAAATGAATATTAAAATCTTTTTTTGCATAGCTATCATCTACTGCAACCTTAAATTAAGCCGCAGCTGGGTTGTAAGGTATTGATATGTTAGCAAAACACGCTGTGATGGCTGAGTTAACAGGTTGATAATTAACCAGCTATAAATAACCGTATATTCTAACCTAAAATAATAGAAAAATAGAGATAAATCATTGGATTTGATGAAATATTTATTTTAATTTTACATTTTTTGTACTTAGGCGTGCTTGCGTTAGTGGGGAATGTCTTGTGCTCATCATTTGTGCGGGGGAAATGAATGACTTCTTGAGTGAATTCCCAAGAAGTCATCAGCGCTATGGGTTTTTTGCTTAGTTTATTTTCTTGTATTTAATGCGGTGCGGGTTGTCGGCATCAGTCCCGAGACGGCGGTGTCGATCAGTCTCGTAGTCGGCATAGTTGCCTTCAAACCAGACGACCTCACTGTTGCCTTCGAAAGCCAGAATATGGGTGGCTATTCGGTCAAGAAACCAACGGTCATGAGAAATAACAACGGCGCAACCTGGGAAACTTAATAATGCTTCTTCGAGTGCGCGTAAGGTTTCAACGTCTAAGTCATTGGTCGGCTCATCTAATAAGAGTAGGTTGCCGCCACTTTTTAATAGTTTGGCCAGGTGAACGCGGTTGCGTTCGCCGCCGGACAGGTTACCGATGCGTTTTTGCTGGTCAGATCCTTTGAAATTAAAGCGGCTAACATAGGCGCGAGAAGGCGTTTCGTAATTGCCTACTGTGATGGTGTCTAGGCCGTCGGAAATATCATCCCAAACCGTTTTATTATCATTGAGTTCATCGCGTGATTGATCGACATACGCGAGTTGAACCGTGGAGCCGAGTTTTAAAGAACCGCTATCAGGCGTGTCTTCATTGGCGATCATGCGAAACAGGGTGGTTTTACCGGCACCGTTAGGCCCAATGATGCCGACAATACCACCGGGGGGTAAATTGAAGTTAAGGTTATCTATCAGTAGTCGGTCACCAAAGCCTTTTTGTAGCGCTGAGGCTTCAACAACAACATCGCCCAAACGTGGACCGGGTGGAATGTAGATTTCTTGGGTTTCATTTCTTTTTTGGGTGTCTTGTTGGGAGAGTTCCTCAAATCGTGCAAGACGGGCCTTGTTCTTAGCGTGACGGCCTTTGGGGTTGGTTCTGACCCAGTCGAGTTCTGCTTTCATGGCTTTTTGCCGTGATGATTCTTGCTTTTCCTCCATTTCAAGACGGTTTTGTTTTTGTTCCAGCCAAGAGGAATAGTTACCCTCCCAAGGTATACCCTGGCCGCGGTCGAGTTCTAGAATCCAGCCTGCGACATTATCTAGAAAATAGCGGTCGTGAGTGACGGCTACAACGGTGCCGGGAAAGTTGTGAAGAAAGGTTTCTAACCAGGCAACAGATTCGGCATCCAGGTGGTTGGTCGGCTCGTCAAGTAATAACATGTCCGGGTTTGAAAGCAGTAGGCGGCATAGCGCAACCCGACGTTTTTCACCGCCCGATAAGGTGCTGATATCAGCGTCCCAGTCAGGCAACCTAAGTGCGTCGGCGGCAATTTCGAGTTGCCTTTCAAGTTCCCAGGCGCCAGCAGCGTCAATTTTATCTTGTAATTCCGCTTGTTCGGTGAGCAGTTTGTCAAAGTCAGCATCCGGCTCTGCAAAGGCGTCACTGATTGCGTTGAAGCGGTCAAGAATCGCTTTGGTTTCGGCAACACCTTCTTCAACATTGCCCCGAACATCTTTATTAGGGTCAAGTTCGGGTTCTTGTGCCAGATAGCCGATTTTTATGCCGGATTGTGCGCGTGCCTCGCCTTCAATGTCTTTATCAATACCGGCCATAATTCGCAGTAATGTTGATTTTCCTGAGCCATTGAGCCCTAAGACGCCAATTTTTGCGCCGGGGAAGAAAGACAGGTAGATATCTTTTAGAATATATTTTTTAGGCGGGACAATTTTGCCCACGCCATTCATTGTGTAGATATATTGGGCCATGTGTTTAAGGGAGGGGTTGTTTAAAATTGGTCATTATTCCATGTTATGGGTGAGATGATAATCATTGATTTAAAAATCAATGGAATAACCCGTTGATTGAGGCGGTTCAAAATGGAGGTTTGGTCAGTTGTGATTATAGGGTAACGGGCTGTGGGTAAAAAAAGGCTGTGTTAGACTAAATGTTTGATCATTTATTTTGTATCATGTCTGAAGCTACTGAAACGCAACCGGTTGTTCCTGTTTTATATTCTTTTCGACGGTGTCCGTATGCCATCAGGGCGCGAATTGCCATTCATTACAGTGGTTTTAAGGTTTTATTGCGTGAAGTTGTTTTGCGTAATAAGCCATCATCCCTATTATCTTATTCTCCCAAGGGGACGGTTCCGGTTTTGATTTTGCCCAGTGGTCAGGTCATCGATGAAAGCTATGAGATTATGGTTTTTTCGTTGCAGCACAATGATCCGGACAATTGGTTGGAAAAATCGGATGCGCTAAACAGAGCGATGATTCAGGAGTTAATAGCGCAGAATGACAGCGAATTTAAGTTCTGGTTAGACCGGTATAAATACAGTGATCGATACCCTGAGCAGTCGGCTGAATATTACCGTGACCAAGGGCAACTGTTTTTAGCACGCTTAGAAAATAAATTAGTTGCTAGTTCTTATTTGTTGGGTGATAGGGTCGGGCTTGCTGATATGGCAGTTTTTCCTTTTGTCCGGCAATTTGCACAGGTTGACCGGAGTTGGTTTGATCAGTCGCCGTATCCTTTTGTAAGAGCATGGTTAGAGCGGTTACTAGCGGCGCCTTTTTTTTCCGCAGTGATGGCTAAGTATGTGCCCTGGGATGAGGGTGTTCGTGAGTTTAGTTTCCCTGAGGTGAATGGGTTAGGTAACAAGGGTTAATATCAGGTAAAATGAAGAGTTTATTTAATTTGATCTGGATTTACGTTCCAGATGTCATGTTGAGGGTGTTTGATTATGGGTAATTGTGTGGTTACGGCACTGTATAAATTCGTGCGTTTGGAAGATTTTAAACAGATGCAAAAGCCGTTGTTACAGGTGTTGATAGCACATGAAATAAAAGGCACTATTCTACTGGCTAAAGAAGGTATTAATGGTACGGTTGCGGGTTCAAGAGCCGCGATTGATGTGCTTTATAACTGGTTTGACAGTGATACGCGTTTAGCAGGTATAAATTATAAAGAGTCGCTGGATGAAACGGTCCCTTTTTATCGCACCAAGGTTAAATTGAAAAAAGAGATTGTGACGATGGGCGTTGAGGCCATTGATCCGACTCAAATAGTTGGTACCTATGTTAAGCCCAGTGACTGGAATGACTTGATTGCTGATCCTGATGTCTTATTGGTTGATACCCGTAATGATTATGAGGTCAATATTGGTCAGTTTCAGGGTGCAATTAACCCTGAAACGGCTACTTTTCGTGAATTCCCACAGTATGTTAAGGATAACTTAAGCCCCGGGCACCATAAGAAGGTGGCGATGTATTGTACCGGTGGGATACGGTGCGAAAAATCAACGGCTTACTTAAAAGACCAAGGTTTTGAAGAGGTTTATCATCTTGAAGGGGGGATCCTGAAATATTTAGAGGAGATTCCAGAATCTGAATCGATGTGGCAGGGCGAATGTTTTGTTTTCGATAATCGCGTGGCCGTTAACCATGATTTAACGAAGGGGCGCTATGATCAGTGTTTTGCTTGTCGTTATCCGGTGAGTGAAATAGACAANGCGAGTGTACATTATGTGCAGGGCGTGAGTTGTCCCCATTGTTTTGACAAGGTGAGTGAGCATCAGCGGCGACGTTTTGAAGAGCGTGAAAAGCAGGTGGAGTTAGCCCGTGGAAGGGGACTTCAGCATATTGGTTCGGACGCTAAAGTCGATAATCAAGAACAACGCGCGTTAAAATACCGTTATAAGGAACAACAGCGTGAGGCATTGGCAGCGCAAAAGCGTTTGGCTTAAAGAGAGCGAATTGTTTTATAGTCATTTCGTTATAATTACGTTATAAATTACTCGATGGGGCAAAAGAAACTGTTGTCAGTTTTGAATTGAGTGGCCGTTCTAATATTTTAACCATTTTGAGATAAATGAATGATTGAAGGTAGTATTGTTGCGTTAGTGACACCTATGNCTGTTGACGGGGAGATTGATTATGCGAGTCTTGATCAGCTAGTCGAATTTCATATTGAGCAGAAAACAGATGCGATTGTTGCGGTAGGCACAACCGGAGAGTCGGCCACGCTTGATGAAAATGACCATATGGCCGTTGTTCAGGCGGTGGTTAAGCAGGTTAATGGCCGTATTCCCGTGATAGCCGGTACCGGGGCTAATTCCACTACAGAGGCCATAACACTCACGCAGCGTGCAAAAGAAGTGGGTGCGGATGCTTGTTTATTGGTGACGCCTTATTATAACAAGCCGACTCAAGAAGGGCTTTTTTTACACTATCAAGCGATTGCAGAAGCGGTTGATATTCCCCAGATATTNTATAACGTTCCCGGGCGGACGGCCTGTGACATGTTGCCAGAAACCGTGGCGCGATTATCAGTCATTGGNAATATTGTGGGTGTCAAAGAGGCCACCGGTGANCTTGACCGTGTGTTAGCGTTGCGTGATTTATGTGGCGATGATTTTGCGCTTTATTCGGGGGATGATGCTTCTTCGTGTGCGTTTTGTTTATTAGGCGGACAGGGTGTCATTACGGTTACCGGAAATGTTGCGCCTCGGTTAATGCATGATATGGTGGTTGCGGCTATAGCGGGCGATCGTGCGACAGCATTGGCTGTTGATGAGAAATTAACGGGCTTACATACGCACTTATTTGTTCAGGCAAATCCAATTCCGGTTAAATGGGCAGTCAGTGAAATGGCATTGATCAAAACGGGTATTCGTTTGCCATTAACGTGGCTTACGTCGGATTGTTTTGCGCAGCTCAAAGAAGCAATGCAGCAAGCAGAAGTGATCTAATGCTCAAGTTCGAAAGTTCAGGTGCTGTGCTGGGGTGGCGGTTGTTACTACTGATGGCCATTATGATTATTTCNGGGTGTACCCGTATTAAGAGCTACTTTCCTGACAAGCAAATTGATTACCGACACAGTGCTGAATTACCGGTTTTAGAAATACCGGTAGATTTACTAAACAATGAGTTGGCCAGACAAATCGATGAAGTTAAAAGAGCCGCCAAGGTTGTTGAAACGACAATGGTTCAATCATCGGCTACGTTACCAGAACAGCAGGTGCTGCCCCTAACACAGGTCGTTCGACTGGTAAGTTATACCGGAGGGTCGCCCCGGCTGGAAATAGCTAAATCGTATGATTTAGCTTGGCGTATTGTTGGTAAAGCATTGATTCGTGAAGGCATAGAAATCGTTGCCAGAAATCAGGCGAATGCGGTTTATTTTATTCAATATGACTGGAATGAGTCGCCGATAGAAGACGGTTCGCTATGGAATGAGTTTGATTTTATTTTTGGCGAAGATCCAACCCGCGAGCAAGAATATCAAATCAGAGTGTTTGACAGTCATGGTCAGAGTGACATCATGCTATTGGATAAAAACGCGGACACACCTCCGCAACATGAAAGTTTACCAATATTGAAAATTTTAGAGCAGGCCATCAAAGAAGATTTGGCCGACGAATGACAAAAACACATCTAACCATTTCGTCGAGATGATTAGATATTACCGAAAAAAATCACCATGCTAAGACTATCAGGCCCTAAGGCACTTTCTTTATTTCGAACTGAAAAATTATTACAAGAACTGCAGGCTATTAACAGGCACATTAGTGCTTTGTCAGCACGCTATGTTCACTTTGTTAATGTTGATGGGCCGACTTTGCCTGCAGAGCAGTTAACACAGTTAGAGCAATTGCTCGATTATGGGGATGCGCTTAAAACGACAGCTGATGATGGTTTTCCAATTTTAGTGATTCCCCGGGAAGGAACTATTTCACCGTGGTCGAGTAAGGCAACGGAGATTGCGCAGCGTTGTGGGTTGGTCGGTGTTTTACGGCTGGAGCGAGCGATTGAATACCGTTTGACGGTTCAAGAGGATGCCGAGGTGAGCGCTGACCTGGCATCTTTGGCTGAGACTTTATATGACCGTATGACCCAAGCGATTTGTTTGGAGTCAGAGTGCCCTGACATCTTTGAACAGGCAGAACCGAAACCGTTAGCAACTATTGCGGTTTTAGAAGCGGGACGAGACGCCTTGGTGCAAGCAGATGAAAGTCTGGGGTTGGCATTGTCAGCAGATGAAATAGATTATTTGCTGACCAGTTTTCAGGACTTGGGTCGAGACCCGACGGATGTGGAATTAATGATGTTCGCGCAGGCTAATTCTGAACATTGCCGGCATAAAATATTTAATGCGCAGTGGACTTTAGACGGTGTTGAGCAGGGACAAACCTTGTTTGGTATGATTCGCAATACTTATCATTGTAACCCGAAAGGGGTGTTGTCGGCCTACAGTGATAATTCCTCTGTCATCGAAGGTTCCCCTGCGCAGGTCTTTATCCGTAATCCTATTACTGGCCAATATGGCTATGTCGATGAGGATGCCCATGTTTTGATGAAGGTCGAAACACACAACCATCCAACCGCTATTTCGCCACACCCCGGAGCGGCTACCGGTTCGGGTGGCGAAATTAGAGACGAAGGAGCCACCGGGTTAGGTTCCCAAACCAAGGCTGGGTTAACGGGTTTTTCGGTGTCTAATTTAAAAATACCCGGTTGTCGCAGCCCTGGGAAGTTGATTACGGTAAGCCTGAGCGTATTGCTTCGGCATTGGCTATTATGCTTGAGGCGCCAGTTGGCGGTGCCGCGTTTAATAATGAATTTGGGCGTCCGAATTTAGCCGGTTATTTTCGTAGTTTTGAGCAACCCGCAGTAGCTTCTGAGAGTCATCATTTATTGGGCTATCATAAGCCTATTATGATCGCTGGGGGAATGGGTAATATTCGGCCCATGTTGGTCAATAAAAATACCATCCCACCCGGTGCACTTATTATTGTTCTAGGGGGCCCGGCAATGTTAATCGGGCTCGGTGGCAGTGCGGCCTCTTCACAATCGTCAGGTGAAATTTCAGCGCAGCTAGATTACGCTTCGGTACAACGTGAAAATCCAGAAATGGAGCGGCGATGTCAGGAAGTCATTAATCATTGTTCGGCGCTCGGCGATAAAACGCCGATCGTTTCTATTCATGATGTTGGGGCCGGTGGTTTATCCAATGCGGTTCCGGAAATTATTCATGACTGCGACCGGGGTGGCCGCTTTGAATTACGTAAAATATTAAATGCCGACCAAGGTATGTCGCCGATGCAGATTTGGTGTAATGAAGCGCAAGAGCGTTATATCTTAGCGATCATGCCAGAATCATTACCGTTGTTTGAATCCTTCTGTCAGAAAGAAAAATGTCTTTATGCTGTTATTGGCGAAGCCATCGAGGATGAACAATTACAATTAACCGATGCGTTGCTAAAAGACGATGCCGTTAATTTGCCGATGTCTCTACTTTTTGGTAAGGCGCCTAAAATGCACCGTGATGTTAAGCGCCAAGTCCCAACCCTTAACAAACTGGATGCGTCCGGGGTGACGTTGCCAGAAGCTGTTAAGCGTGTGTTATCTTTTCCTGCCGTTGCCGATAAAAGTTTTCTTATTACCATTGGTGACCGTTCGGTCACGGGGTTGGTCGTTCGAGATCAAATGGTGGGCCCGTGGCAAGTGCCTGTTGCCGATGTTGCTGTTACCGCTTCTGGTTTTTATGCTAAGACCGGTGAAGCCATGGCAATGGGGGAAAGAACACCGGTCGCTGTTATCAATGCGCCGGCATCAGGACGATTAGCGATTGGCGAGGCGTTAACGAATCTTGCGGCAGCGGCTATTGGTGAATTAGGGCAGGTTAAGTTGTCGGCTAACTGGATGGCGGCCGCCGGTTTTGGTGGTGAAGATGCGGCCTTGTTTGAAACGGTCAAGGCGGTGGGTATGGAATTGTGTCCCGCTTTGGGGATTGCTATTCCGGTAGGTAAGGATTCATTGTCGATGAAAACGGTTTGGCAAGAAGATGATCAAGCTAAGTCGATGACATCACCGGTCTCTTTGATAACAACCGCATTTGCACCGGTTAATGATATTTACAAAACATTAACCCCTGAGCTTCAAAATACGGACAGTGTATTAATATTAATTGATTTAGGGCAAGGGAAGAATCGCTTAGGCGGTTCGGTTTTAGCGCAGGTTTATCAGCAATTAGGGGATCTGGCGCCGGACCTTGACGATGTGATTTTATTTAAATCCTTTTTTGACGCTATTCAGGTACTGAATCAACGTGGCTTGTTATTGGCTTATCATGACCGCTCTGATGGTGGCTTGTTAGCGNCGGCTGCAGAAATGATGTTTGCCAGTCGCTTAGGGGTGTCGCTNACCTTAGACGCCTTGGGCGAGGATAGTTTGGCGGCGTTATTTAATGAGGAGTTAGGCGCGGTTATCCAGGTCTCAGCGGCTCACAAAGATGCTGTTTTAGCACATCTTGGTCAGGCTGGNTTATCGACCTGTAGTCATGTGATCGGTACGCTTAATACCTTAGCTGAGTTAACTATTCAAACNGGTGGTGCCGTTGTTTATGCGCAATCAAGGGCCCAACTACAGCAAAACTGGTCAGAAACCAGTTTTCATATGCAAGCATTACGTGATAANCCTGCGTGTGCCGAGCAGCAGTTTAGCCGGATTTTAGATGATAACGATCCGGGGCTAAAGGCAGAGTTATCNTTTGATGTNCATGAAGATATAANCCGTCCNTTTATCGGTAGTTATAGGCCGAAGGTGGCGATCTTAAGAGAGCAGGGTGTTAATGGCCATGTGGAAATGGCAGCCGCATTTGATCGGGCGGGGTTTACCGCGGTTGATGTTCACATGAGTGACCTATTGGATCAGCGTGTTTCTTTGCGTGAATTCCAAGGTATTGTTGCCTGCGGAGGGTTTTCTTATGGGGATGTTTTAGGTGCCGGCGGGGGCTGGTCAAAGTCTATTTTGTTTAATGATTATGCGCGCGCACAATTTCAAGATTTCTTTAATCGAGACGATACCTTTGGGTTAGGTGTTTGTAATGGCTGTCAAATGCTTTCCGGATTGAAAAGTTTAATCCCCGGGACGGCACATTGGCCGCAATTTGTCGGTAATATTTCAGAGCAGTTTGAGGCCCGTGTGGCCATGGTTGAAGTCATGGCATCACCTTCGATTTTATTGTCCGGAATGGCCGGGTCGAGAATGCC
>JGI26380J51729_10001152_pt1 | contig 12550 bp, 13 predicted proteins | sample SaaInlV_165m_DNA_FD_51729 | JGI IMG/M metagenome (IMG submission 51729) | reverse complement strand
TTTCGCGCTACTGAGAATACTCAAGATAAAGAAACTGAATTTCTCTTTTATCTTTCAAATAAATTTGATATACCCGATGCTGACATTGACTTCCAAAGAGTTGGTCCTACATTTGGTGACGAAATAACTACTAAAGGTATTCAAGCTTTAATTATTTTCTTAACTTTAGTTGTACTCTTAATTTCGTATAGATATGAGTTCAAGTACTCATTGATTGCCCTGATCGCCCTTACGCATGATTTATTACTTGTTTTCTCTATTTACGTCTTGCTAGGTTTAGAGATAACACCTTCAACTGTAATTGCTCTATTGACAATATTGGGATATTCGTTATACGACACAGTTATCTTATTCGATAAACTCAATGATTCTATTAAATCATCTAAGTATTCATACTTAACAGACGGTTCACTGAATAAAACTTTTAATGAGGTGCTGATGAGAAGTCTAAATACATCTATCACGTCTGCAATTCCAATAGCTTCGATATTATTCCTAGGTAATTATTTAGGTCTATCTGGTACTCTGTCCGATTTTGCATTACCACTTTTTATAGGAATTTTATCAGGTACTTACAGCTCAATTTTTGTAACCGTCCCATTTTTAGCAAAGATAATTAATAAATAATTTTCTTACTACCATATAGTTATGGGCGAAAAAGTTTTAAATTCAGAAGTAGAAGAACTATTATCAGAACTCAAATCACGTTATGTGGATGAGGATCTAAACACGATATTGTCTGCATATGATATGGCATATAAAGGACATCTCACCCAAAAACGGAAATCAGGTGAGCCCTATATTATTCATCCATGAGTGTTGCAATATATTTATCTGATTTAAGTATGGATATTGAAACTGTTACCGCTGCCTTGTTACATGATCTTATTGAAGACACTGACATTACATACGAAAATATCAAAGATTCCTTTGGTACAGATGTAGCAAATATTGTTGACGGTGTAACTAAATTAGATCGGATTAGATACAACACAAAAGAAGAAGCGAAAGCTGATGCTATTAGGAAAATGGTAGTTGCAATGTCTAAAGATATAAGAGTTCTCATTCTCAAACTTGCTGATAGGTTGCATAACATCGAGACACTTGAACACCTTAACGACTGGAAACAAGAAAAGATTGCTAATGAGACTTTATACGTATACGCACCCTTAGCCCATAGACTTGGGTTACAAAACATAAAACATACATTAGAAGACACTTCATTTGAAATATTATTCAAAAAACAACATCTAGAGATAGAAAATTTAATAGAAAAAGCTTCTCCGCATAGAAATTCAGAAATAGATAAAACAACAAAAATACTATCTGAACTCTTAGGTGATAATTCAATATCTGCAGATGTTGTTGGTCGACCTAAGCATAATTATTCTATATATAAAAAAATTATTAATAGTGGTCTTTCATTTCACGAGATAAATGATTTAATAGGTGTTCGTATCGTCACTGATGATGTTAAAAATTGTTATTCAATCCTTGGTCTTGTACATGCTAATTTTCAACCTGTTTTAGGTCGTTTTAAAGATTTTATTTCAATGCCGAAGTTCAACCTATACCAAAGTCTTCATACAACAGTCCTCACACCTGAAGGAAACAGAGTAGAAATNCAAATCAGGACTCGTGAAATGCATTACCGNGCTGAATTTGGTGTCGCTGCACATTGGAAATATAAAGAAAAACCCTCTAATGATCTAACTGAATGGACTAGCGAATTNAATAATATCTCAACAGAATACCCGGACCCAAATGAGTTCCTTCAACATATGAAGCTTGATTTATATGAAGACGAGATATTTTGTTTAACACCAAATGGTGATGTAGTAACTCTTCCATCTGGTTCTACGGCAGTTGACTTTGCATTCGCTGTTCATACAGAAGTTGGAGAAAAGATGATAGGGGCAAAAGTAAATGGTAAGCTAACAAACCTTAGTAGNAGTATAAAAACCGGAGANACTATTGAAGTTTTGACTACTAATGACAACACTAAAGGGCCCAGTCGTGACTGGTTAAATATAGTAAAAACATCAAGAGCGAGATCCAAAATAAAACAATGGTATCAGAAACAGATGAAAGATGAGGATATTCAAAAAGGTAAGCAAATATTAAATATTTGGCTAGACGACAACACGGATATTTTAAATTTTGCAAACAAAGATGATATTCTTAAAAATATATTAATTGATACTTCTTTACCAAATTATGAAATGTTTTATCAAAAACTTGGTAACGGAACCCTAAAAATTGACAATATAGCTAATAAGATAAGAAAATTTGTCTTTCCAGAAGAAATTACTGATGATGAAGATATATTTACNCCTGAAGTTAAGACTAGTGAAAATTCAGAACTCATAATCGTAGAAGGATATGATGATATTCAGGTCAGAATGGCAAAATGCTGTGTACCTGTACCTGGTGATGATATTTTAGGATTTGTGACAATTTCAAATGGTATCTCCGTTCATCGTTCTGATTGTATGAATATTCAGATAGATAGCACAAAAGGAGAAAGAATTATTGATGTTGCATGGGGATTTAGTACACATACTGGAAATATTATTTGGCTCGAAATTGAAGCTATAGACAGACCCTATCTTTTGAGAGATGCAACAATAGCAATATCTGATAATGGTGGAAATATATTAGTAGCTAANTCGGTAACCAGCAGTAAGAGGATAGTTAGTTTAGTTTTCCAAATTGAAATCAGTGATAACACTCAACTAGAAGAGATAATAAAAGACTCAAAAAATATTGAAAATGTNTTTGAAGCTGCACGAATATTTCCAGGTAAAAAATGAAATCAGATGTATACCGATTTACAAGCTTTACTACTTCCAACTGTTATGTTTTAAGACCTTTTGGTAATGACGTATGTATATTTATAGACTTACCACCTGATTTAACTGAACCACTGGANTATGTTAGAAAAAACAATCTATCAATTGGTGGTGCACTTGTGACACATGGTCATTTCGATCATGCTTTGGGAATGTCACTTTTTCCTTCAAATATATTCATGAATCTAGAAGATGAATTTTTAGCNAGAAATCCACAAGAACAGATTGCTATGTTTACCAATAATGACTTTCAAGCTGAGCAATTTAATGGAAACATTAAAGACATCAATGAAATACCGTATCAATTCATCAAATCTCACCATAATCCGGGTCACACCGCTGGAAGTACATCATTTGAGTTTCCAGAATTAGGTATTATCTTTACAGGTGATTTTGTGTTTAAAGAATCTATAGGTCGTACAGATCTTAAGTCTGGTAATCACGCTGCAATGATCAACTCAATTAAAAATGTATTTACAAATTTTAATCCAGACTATGAAATACTTCCTGGTCATGGGGAGTCTGAAAAAGTTAGTATCATAAGTAAAGATAATATTTTTATAAAGGAACATGTAAATGATTGAGCAAGTAAAAGGCACTCAAAATATATATCAAAATGAGTCTGAAAAGTTTTTATATGTAAGGCAGTGTTTTTTTGATGTATTTAATAATTCCGGTTATTCATACATTCAAACACCTCATTTAGAGCATAGTGAACTATTCGAAAAATCAATTGGTGAGAATTCAGAGATTGTATCTAAACAAATGTACCAATTTAACGACAAGGGTGGTAGAACCTTAGTTTTAAGACCGGAGGGCACATCAAGTATTGTTAGATACCATGCTCAAAATCAAAAAGAGTTAACAAACCAATATTCATACTTTGGACAGATGTTTAGGTATGAAAATCCCCAAAAGAACAGATACAGAGAGTTTACACAGGGTGGCGTAGAGATTATTGGTAACCTCGATGGCTTTTCGGATTTCCAAGTTATTAATGATTCTATCAGATTCTTAAATAACTTAAATTTAACTTTTACACTTGAAATAAATACAATTGGTTCCATCGATGATCGTGAATTATATAGCAAGGAACTTTATACTTATTTTAAGACACACGAAGATGATCTCTCTGATGAAAGTAGGGAAAAACTTGAGCTAAATACACTTAGGATATTAGATTCGAACAATTCTCTTGACTCAAAAGTTATACAAGATGCTCCTGTAATAAGTAACTTCATAAATGATATTTCATCTCAAAAATACGAATCACTTAAATCTTTATTGAGTAATAACAATATTAANTTTAAAGAGAATACAAGACTTGTGAGGGGCCTTGATTATTATAACGACTTAACCTTTGAATTTATAAATGATGATGGACTTGTCTTAGGTGGTGGGGGTCGTTATGATCGACTGGCTGAAATTCTTAATATTGGATCTTTTAATGGTGTTGGAGTAGCTTTCGGAATAGAGAGAATAATGAACATTATTGATATTAAAAATANATCTCCTAAAGTTTATATCATTGGAATTGACATCGATAANATCTCTCGTTTNTGTAAATTATTAGACCAAAATAATATAAACTATTCCAAACCTCCACGTTTATCAAAAATTAATTCACAATTTAAAAATGCCAAAAATCTTGGAGCNAAATATGTNGTTAATACTGATGAAGATACAATTAAAGACTTGGAGAATAACNCTTCCATNAAGTTNAATGTAGAGGTATTAATTGATAATTAAAGAACTATCCAATATAGAAAATGGCACAGCCATCAAAGATCTTTATGGGTGGGTTGACAGCATAAGAGATCATGGGGGATTAACCTTTGTTGATTTAAGAGATTTTGACTCAAAAATTCAGTTAGTTTTTGATAAGGAATCAACTATAGAGACAAATCTTAAAAACGAATACTATATTCAGATCTCGGGTGTGTTTAGTAAAAGAGATGATGCTCTTGTAAACAAAAAAACACCATTTGGCGAATATGAAATATTGATTGACTCCTTAGTGGTTATTAATGAGAGTAAAACTTTACCTTTTCAAATAGAAGATGGGATAGATACAGATGAAAGTATTCGTCTCAAATATAGATACCTAGATTTAAGACGTACAGAAATGAAACAGAACATCGTTGCTCGATCTAAAACATTTAAAAGTATTCGCAATATTATGAATAAACTAGATATTTTAGAGATAGATACTCCAACTCTAATTAAATCAACACCTGAAGGTGCAAAAGATTTCCTTGTTCCCTCTAGAAAATCACCTGGATCATTTTATGCTCTACCTCAATCGCCACAGATGTATAAACAACTCTTTATGATGTCTGGTTTTCCAAATTACTATCAGATTGCTAAATGTTACAGAGATGAAGATTCTAGAAAAGACAGACAGCCTGAATTTACCCAATTAGATCTTGAATTTTCAAACGGTAACCCAAAATTGGTTAAAAAAAATATTGAAATTATTGTTCAACATATTTTTGATGAGGCATTTGATCTAAAAATAAAGTTACCATTCAAAACTATAACTTATAAAGAAGCAATGACATTATATGGTACTGATAAACCCGACTTAAGAATTAAGGAAACTATTGACGATATCAGTGAAGTTTTTGTCAATACGGAAATTAATTTTATAAAGGAAATAATTAAAAATGGTGGTAGTGTTTTATCTCTACACTCTGATATTAATTACAGTAGAAAAGACATAGACTTACTTGATGAATCTATTAAATCATTGGGTTCAAATGGTTTAGGTTGGTTTAAGATTTTAGATAACGAATTATCAGGTCCGCTCGCAAAGCTGCTACTTCCAAATGAAAAAGAAGAATTACTTAAGTTTGGAAACGGTATCTTGGTTTTCCAAGCTGGCGATATATACGAAATTGCTAAATATATGGATGTTCTTAGAAGGAATCTTTTTGCAAACAAAGCTGAAGATATTACTAGTTTCCTTTGGGTTGAGGATTTCCCATATTTTGAAATTGAAAATGATGTTTTACAGCCATCACATCATCCATTCACAGCTCCTAAAGATACATCTAATTTTAAACAAAATCCCAATGACTCTATAGCTTTACATTATGATCTCGTATTAAACGGAGTTGAACTCGGATCTGGCTCTCAAAGAATAAATAATCCAGATCTACAGAGACTTGTATTGGAAAAGTGGGGGCTTTCAAATGAAGATATTGAAAGTAGATTTGGATGGTTTATTGAAGCATTGTCATATGGGACGCCGCAACATGCGGGATTTGCTATTGGTATAGACCGGTTAGTTACTGAAATACTTAAACAACCTTCAATAAGAGATGTCATTCCTTTCCCAAAGACACAATCAGGTATGGACCCTTTAACTGATGCTCCATCTGCAATAGATGAGGACGATTTAGTAGAATATAACCTTAGGTATGTAACTGATGAATAGTAATGAAATACGAACAAAGTTTCTAGAATATTTTCAATCACTAGATCATAAAGTTCTAAATTCAGCTTCTCTCATACCCCATGATGAAACTCTNNTATTTACTGCTGCTGGAATGGTACCCNTAAAAGATTTTTTTTCTGGATACAAAAAACCAGANAATCCAAATATGACTTCCTCACAAAAATGTATACGGACTATAGATATTGACATCATAGGAGATACTGATAGACATCTTTCATTTTTCGAAATGTTGGGAAACTTTAGTGTTGGTAAGTATTTTAAAAAAGAAGCCATTACTTATTCTTATGAATATATAACTAAGCATTTAAATATTCCAGTAGAAAACCTATGGTTTACTGTCTATAAAGANGATCAAGAATCATACGATATTTGGAAGAACCATATNGGTGTACCTGTTGAGAGAATTCAAAGAGGAANCGAGGATAACTTTTGGCACATGAATATCCCTGGACCTTGTGGACCTTGCAGTGAAATTTTTATTGACAGGGGAGAGGCGTACGGAGAAGAAGGNGGTCCTATTGGTGGTGGTGAAGATAGGTATATTGAAATTTGGAATCTTGTATTTATGGAATCCATACAAGACAAACCATTTGAAATTGTTGGTGAATTGCCATCGAAAAACATTGATACGGGTATGGGCCTTGAAAGATTAGCTATGGTTCTGCAAGATAAGGATTCACCGTTTGAAATTGATACATTCTCAAATATGTATGATGCACTAAAGAAAGTTGTAGTAAAAAGTGATAAAAAATTAGAACGAATAGTACTAGATCATATTAAAGCATCAACTTTTATGATTTCTGATGGTGTCGTACCGACAAATGAAGGTAGGGGGTACGTATTACGAAGATTACTTAGAAGAGCTATTCGAGCATTAAACATGGTCTCTGAGGAACTTATTTCTTTATGCTTTCTTGTAGATATAGTGATTGAGAACTATAAAGATAGCTATCCTGAACTTTTAGAAAATGAACAAAAAATAAAAAAACTTATAGAATCAGAAGAGAGTTTGTTTCACAAAACGTTATTAAAAGGTACTTCAGAAATTAACTCAAAACTAAACTCTGGTAAAGACTTCACTACCAAAGATGCATTTCAACTGTTTGAAACATTTGGATTTCCGATTGAACTTACAGAAGAAATAATATTAGAGCATGGGTTAACCATAGATAGACAAGAATTCGATGATTTGTTTGAACAACATAAACAAAAATCAAATAAAAATAAAGGTGGAAACTCACAAATTACCTTAGATACTGACAATAACAACTTTGTTGGATATGAAAATCTTAATCATGAATCGCGGATTTACGATATTAAGGACACAGAAGAAGGTAAAGTAATTTTTACAGAAGATACTCCTTTTTATTATGAAGCTGGTGGGCAGGTATCTGATGAGGGTTATTTGATAACTGAATCTACAAAAATACCAATTAAAAAACTTATTCAAACAAGCTCAGGTGCCGTAGGCTATCTAGTAGATTATTCTGAATTAAATATTGGGGACAGTATAGAGCAATTGGTTGATTCAGATTTTAGAAATGCAGTTTCCAAAAGTCACACAGCTGCACACATTGTACATGCATCCCTTCGAAATATATTAGGATCACATGTTGCACAAGCAGGATCCCATGTTGCACCAGGAAAGTTTCGTTTTGATTTTAGTCATACAAGTAAGGTGTCGAAGGAAGAATTAGATATTATCTTTAAAGAGAGTAACCAGAGTGTATTTAGTGACTTGAAAATTCAAACTGACATAATGAACATTCAAAAAGCCAAAGACGAAGGAGCCCTTGCCTTTTTTGGTGATAAATATGATGATGACGTAAGAGTTGTAAGTATTGGTTCATTTTCAAAAGAGCTATGTGGAGGTACACATGTTACAAATTCCCATGATGTGGGACTAATTGTTCTTACTGGGGAGTCGTCAATTGGTTCTAACCTCAGACGTGTTGAAATGTTGTCTGGTTCTAATGCATATGACTTTTTAACTAGTGCCTATAAATCATATGCAAGTGTTAGTGAGATACTTAAAACAACAATAGAAGATGTTCCAAAAAGACTAACTTCATTTCTTGAAGATTATGAGGAACTTACTAGTAAGGTTTCAAAGTATAAAAACTCTGAATTGAAATCTCTAACAGAAGCCATAGTTAATGGAACTGAAACGATAAAAGATAAGAAAGTGTATGTAGGNCAAGTATCTTTGGGATCAAATANTGAACTAAAAGATTTAGCATTGCAATGTCTAGCAACAAATAAAGTCGATANTATTATTTTACTTTCAAAATTAGGGGACAAGACAGGCATAGTNGGAGCTGTAGCTAAGAATATTNAAATAGATATATCCAAAATTATAGGAGAAGTATCAAAACTCTATGGAGGAGGTGCTTCAAAAGATCCATCTCTCTCAATTGGTGGTGGTCCTTCTGAGTACGATAATGATTCAGCTATTTCTTATATTGAAAATGCTCTTTTAGAAATATTNTAATATGAACATACTTGGACTTGATTACGGTGAAAGATATATTGGATGTGCAGTTTCAACTGTTAAATCTAATACACCATTTGCATTAAAAATAATCGACACAAAGGTTTCTGACGTGGACGTTAGTATTCAGACAATAATAAATGATTATAAGATTACAAACATTGCGATAGGATATCCTATTGGCTTGAATAATCATGAAACGAGAATGAGTAAATTAGTAGATGAATTTATAAACAATACACTTAAATCTAAATTTAATTTAAAAGTTTCTAAAGTTGATGAAAGAATGACTTCAACAATAATTACAAGTTCTAATAAAGAACGTATTGATGATATATCAGCATTACAAATTCTTGAAACATATCTTGCTAATGTATAAAACCTATCTTCGCAATAGAACTTTTCTGCTTATAGTCATTACAACGATATCAATTTTCTCAGGTATCTCAGTCTCTAATAATTTTGCAGATTCTATAGANCAAAACGAAACGAGCAACATTGGCATAAATAGTCCCGAATATCAAGTATTGGATATTTCTATTTCTCAGGGATCATCTGCATCAGATATTGCATCATTGCTTTCATCTGAAGGAGTAATCTCNTCTCAACTAGCTTTTGAACTATATTTAAGAACAGAAAATTTAACTGATAAATTAAGAGCTGGTGATTATGAAATTCCTAATAACTTGGAATTTTCACAAATCACAGAAATCTTGTTAAAAGGTCCACCGCTTAAAACTTATACAATCACCGTACCGGAAGGCCTCTGGATAACAGAAACACTCCTTTCTATATCCTCTCAGACAGGTTTTGACTACGATTTATTACTTAATTCATTATTATCAGGTCAAGTAAAAAGTAACTACCTATATTTAAATGATCCNTCACTCTTAAGTAACTGGGAGGGATTGCTATATCCGAACACATATCAAATTGATATTGAATCAAACGGTGAAGAAATACTTCAACTAATGGTTGATGAACTAGAGTATGTTACTGACCAATTATTATTAGATAATAACTTACCTCAATGGATAACTTCCTACACAGAATTTTTTACTGTTGCAAGCTTGGTTGAAGCTGAATCTAAGCTACAAGAAGACAGACCTCTAGTTGCTTCTGTTATTAGAAATCGTTTAGAAGATGATATGTTAATTCAAATTGATGCAACAATTTTATACGCACTTCAAAAAAGAAAATCNCAGGTTCTTTTAGTAGACCTTCAGTTTGAATCTCAGTACAATACATACAAATATTTAGGACTACCTCCTACACCAATTTCTGGATTTGGTGAAAGATCCCTACAAGCTGTATTAGACACACCAGAAAATGACTATTTGTACTACCTTTTAACTGACAAAAATGGCAAAATGTCTTTTACAGCAGATTACACAGACTTTATTAATATGAAGAATAAAGCAAAAGAAGAAGGAGTTATTCCATAATGGTATCAACTAATGATATAAGACCTGGGCAATCAATTCTTTTAGATGGAACACTCTATTTAATTCTAGAATACCAACATGTAAAACCTGGAAAAGGCAAAGCTTTTGTTAAAACTAAACTTAAGAANCTTTCTGGTGGTGGTGTAGTGGATAAGACATTCCGTGCTGATGAAGATGTGAAGCAGGCATTTATTGATAAACAACAATTCCAATACTTGTACAAAGATGGTGACAGCTATATATTCATGAATAACGAAACCTTTGAACAAATTAATTTAAATAATGATATCGTTGAAAATAAGTATCTTTATTTAACGTCAAATCAAGAAGTCACTATACAAATGTATGAAGATACACCTATTGATTTAGTACTTCCTCCTACAGTTAACCTTCTTGTCACAAGTGCGGAACCAGCTGTTAAAGGAGACACCGTATCATCATCAACAAAATCCGTTACTTGCGAGACTGGCTTAATTTTAAATGTACCAATGTTTATTGAAGAAGATGAACTGATCAAAGTAGATACTAAGAATTCATCTTATATGACNAGGGTCCAATGAAAGATTTTAGAACAGTTTCATTTGAATCTCTATTTAATGCTGATCTCGATTATGAAAGTTTAGAAATTATTAAAAACAAACTAGCTGAAAATCAATTATTGAGATGCAATCAATTAATTCAGAACACGAAGTTAACCTCAGATAGNATTATTAACTCAATTGAAACATATAGTAATAACTGGTCATATGCTCGAATTGGNAAAGTTGAAAAATGTACCTTAACGCTCGGTATATCTGAATTAATAATGAACTTAACCCCACAGAAAGTAATTATTTCAGAATGGGTAAAAATCACTGATAAACATTCTTCTGAAAAAGGTGCAAAGTTTGTAAATGGTATTTTAAATTCAGTGAGTAATGAGATTGAATAATTTTAATCAAGAAGTTGAATCTATACTGTTTAAACGAAATAATTTTCTAACAAATTTTTCAATCATAAATGATGATCTTTTTGAAAATTTAAATTCTTCTCGAAANGATAATGAACTTAATTCAATAAGATTACATAAGTATTTAACCCACACAAAAGTTGTTGGCAANGTAGAAACAGCACGATACTTAGATACAATAGGTTTAGATGAAAAAACAACAATTGGTCAACTTACAGACGAGAATATTTCTCAGATTCTTGATTTATTTAAAATAACATGATTTTTATATTTTCCGGTCCCTCAGGTGTTGGTAAGTCAACAATCATAGATGCTATTCGGCAAAAACGTGACTTTCAATTTTCTGTATCTTANACCTCTAGAAACATAAGAGAAGGAGAGTATAACGGTGAAGATTATAACTTTGTCTCTGAATCAGATTTTTTAAAATTAGTCGAAGATGATTTTTTCATTGAATATGAAAAATATGGTAGAAATTATTATGGAACAAGNAAGAATTCGGTTAATGACTCAACAAATTCACTAATACTTGATCTTGAAGTAAATGGTGCAACTAAACTCCTTTCATCGAATAAAGATTATGTAGGTATTTTTATTGATATTGATGATAAAGAGTTGATTCAAAGGCTCACTAAACGAGGNCATGACGAAGCATTTATTGACGAAAGAATGAGATTAGCTGAATATCAGAGGAGTTTTCAAGATAAATTTCACTACAAAGTTGATAATAAAGATATAAACACTACGGTTAATAAGATATTAGATATAATATATAGTCTGGAGGAAAGATGATTAAACCACCTATTGAAGAATTGCTTAAAGAAACACCTGGAAGATTTGCGCTTGTTATAACATCTGCAAAAAGAGCTAAAGATATAAACTCATACTTTAACCAGCTAGGTGAGGGTATAGGNGCCTACACACCACCACAGGTTCAAAGTTTAAGTAGAAAACCATTGACTGTTGCTTTTGAAGAAATTGCTGCNGGCAAAGTTGAGGTTTCAGACAACGAATAAATCTGATGAGTAAGAATATACTCTTAGGAATCACGGGTAGTGTTGCTGCTTCAAAGTCAGAAATATTATTTGGAAAAGTTTCAAAGAATAATAATGTAAAAATTATTACAACTGATGCTGGGTCAAAATATCTTACATCTGAATTTTTAAAGAACAATGAAATAATTTCTTCTTGGGAAGATCTTCAAGGTTCTCCNCATATTGAACTNGCACGTTGGGCAGAAGTCTTTTTAATTTATCCTGCTACAGCTAATTTTATTTCCAAAATGGCTATGGGAATTGCAGATGACTTGTTGCTTTCAACAGTTCTTATGTACAACGATCCAATTTATCTTGC
>JGI26380J51729_10001137_pt1 | contig 12671 bp, 12 predicted proteins | sample SaaInlV_165m_DNA_FD_51729 | JGI IMG/M metagenome (IMG submission 51729) | reverse complement strand
TAAAATAGTTGTCAGTTCACTGACGTTTAAAGGTGTCTGAGAAACTAAAATTAATATCCGGAGACGTGTTTCGTCGCCTAGTAATCTTAAAACTTGAGCAATACTTGACATGATTTTCGGAGGTAAAAAGGTCAGAAAGTCTTCCTGATTCAGTTAGATCATCATATATCAATACAATGATTTACGTGTTAAGGCAAGCAAAAAGTTGCCCATTTCTGTTTTGGGGATCAATATGCAGTGGGGACTGAGAAACGGATTTGTATTTCGAGGTTATTTTCTGAGAACAGCCCCTGAATTTATTCGGGGGCTAAAGGGGATATTATAAACATGAAACCGTTTCAACGGTTTTAAGTGATTCGATTTATGATGTTGGGCAAACGATTCTCCTAATTTATCTCAAAAGACAGTGTGAACACTTAAGCCAACGATTCAATCTCTGCAGAAAACCCAATTATCGTCGTGACTCAGTTCTTGGTTCAAACGGTAACCGTCATAATCAAAATCCTGTAAGCCTTCTACTTCCTGCAGCTTGTTGTCAATCGCGTAACGCACCATCATTCCACGGGCTTTTTTAGCAAAAAAACCAATCATTTTATATTCACCGTTTTTCCAGTCTTTAAACAACGGAGTAATCAGACGTCCATCCAGATTTTTCTTTTGAATAGCTTTAAAGTATTCATTTGAAGCAAGGTTGATTAAAACCGGCTCGTCCTGTTTTGCCAGCATTGAATTGACAGCATCAGTAATCTGCTCACCCCAAAACTGATAAAGGTTACTACCTTTTTTTGTTTTAAGTTTAAGTCCCATTTCCAGTCGGTAAGGCTGCATGAGGTCAAGCGGGCGCAACAAACCGTAAAGACCGGAAATTATCCGTAAATGCTGCTGTGCGTAATCCAGTCTATCTTCAGCAAGAGCAGATGCATCCAAACCTGTATAAACATCACCTTTAAAAGCTAGTACGGCCTGTTTTGCATTCTGTGAATTGAAAGGCAGTTGCCATTGATTAAAACGTTCGACATTTAGTTCAGCAATTTTTTGACTGACATGCATCAGCTTCATCAACTGAGGAGAAGACTTCTTGCTGACGACCTCAATCAGTTCCTCTGACTTTTCCAGATAGTCAGGCATACTGTAATTCGCAGTAGTTGGAGGGGTCTCATAATCCAGCGTTTTTGCCGGTGAAATAAGCATTAACATCGAGGTTCCATTTGATTAAAATTTTTCCGCAGTCAAGATATAATTTATATACACACTGTCAACTTCAACTGAAAGTCTTTGATTATATCAAATTAATTTTAAATCGGGGGATTATTTTTCTCTAATTAATCTGGGAGATTTAGTTCTTCGTTAAGCTTAAAATTACCTAGAGTCGTTCCCTGAGCACGCTGTACTGAAGCTGTCGAAGGAACATCGAAGGGGATTTTCAGCTGAGTCCTCGGTTTCGACTCTGCTCAACCAGCCATTTACAGAGAATCAAGTCAGTCTGAGCTTCTCGCTGTAGTAGTTTATATTTGTAAAGCAAAACTTCTCAGAGAATACCAAGACTTCGCAAACCTTTACGATAGGCTTTACGTTTCCATGGTACAACTAATTTTAAACCTCTACGCGGTGATATCCATTGGTAAGCGTCAAATTCAACTGGTTCATGGGTGAAAGAAATTTTCTCAGTCTCACAATTCAACTTAACAAGATACCAGCGTTGCTGCTGTCCAAGGAAAGGTTTCCACATTGGCTGTTGATGAAGGATGTACAGCATTTTGCGTGGATAATGGTAACGTATCCGCGTGTTGGAAGAACGGATGATGCTGACCTCTCTTGTGCCGATTTCTTCTTCCAATTCACGAAAAAGGGTTTCTTCTTCGTTTTCTCCAGGGTCAACACCGCCTTGAGGAAACTGCCAGTTCCAACGTAACTGACCTCCATCGGACAGTGGTTTTTCTTCTTCATTCTTTATTGAAACTCGGCGGAACATCAACACTTTATTTTTTGCAGGATCAAAGATTACCGCGGCTACGTTCGGCCTGAATTTTTTTACGCTCATGTATTTTTTTCTTTCAGATCATAATGGCGCTCACGAATTTTTCTAACCACATCAAGTACGGGGATATCCGGAAAGTCCTGCCATCCCATCAGTTTAAACAAGTATGTTTTCAACCGTCCGCGAGACAATCCGCGGTTTTCCCAGTTTAGATAAATTCCTTCGTAACCAACAGGTAAAGGGCGACCGTCTAAATTTTTACGCAGCAGGAATTTAATTGTGCTGTCAGGATAATTACTGACAAATTTAATCATCGATTGTTTTGCAATAGGGCCATCACCAAAAACAACGTCGCTGTCATCATCAATATCTCCTTGTAATCCTCCTGAATCGAAGTCAACTTCTTCACCCTGCTCATCCTCTACCTCAATTCCATCAAATAATGAGGCCGCAGAAACACCGGCTTCTGCTGATGTAGAGTTATTTGATTCTTCCGTCTCTGTTGGCGTTTCCTCATCTGCACTTTCTTCTGCTAATTCATCTGCATTTTCTTCTGCTAATTCATCTGCACTTTCTGCTATTAATTCATCTGCACTATCATCATCAGGAATCTGTTCCAAAGCAGATATTTCTGTTCCCGCAGTAGAATCTTGAACTAACTCTTCAGCATCCGTAACTGTTTCAAGCTGTTCCACTGAAGAAATTTCGAGGCTTTCGCCAGTTAATGAGGTTCCATTTTTCGGAAGAGGAATTTCCAGAGTTTTCTCTTGCAAAGCAGCGCTTTCACGTAGTGCTTTAGTATGATCACTGACCAGTGGAAAGGAGGGCGGCTGATTTTCAGGGACATAAGCCGGAATAACAAAACGTCCCGCACGACTCTGTTGAACATGGTCAACCACTGGATCATAAGATGTCTGATCTTCAACCAAAGCCTTAATATCACTGGGAGCAATCCAGGCTAAAGCGTGTTTTTTAGGAGTCCGTAAATACTGCCGCGCCTCCTGAATCGCATCCTCAGAAAGACTCAGAGTTTCGCTGGCGGATTTATCTATTGGGAAAATATCATGCTGAATATCTTCTAACAACGACTCTATCTGGTAAGCTGAAAAAAGCATGGTTAATTAAAATAACAGTGTTGTTTAGGTCATCATGTTTTTGATTTTTGCTCGCTGCTGAACCGGTTCTTTCCGATACTGCATCTGCCGACTTAATTCGTCAATTTGTAATGAAACAGCTTTTTTTTCACGTCCAACTACTTTCTCAAAACCCTTCTCTGAATTAAGTATTTTTTCCAGTAAATCCTGCAGGGTTTGGTCAAGGAGTTGCTCATCCTGCTTTAAATCCCTGTCAAATTGCAGATACCATTTTACAAGCAGTGAATCTACTTTCTGCATTTTTTCAAAGCAACGTTCCTTTAGTAACAAAAGTTCTTCCAATCCAACCGGATCGGATTCGGCGAATTGGCGTTGTGAAAATTCCAACAGCTCTTTCAGCAGTGATTGTTGTTTCTCCAGCAGCAGTTTTAAGTCACTGTCTGTCAACTTCTTATTTGCCAATACAAAACTCCGAAAATATCTTACCGAGCAAATCATCTGGAGTTGTTTCTCCAACTATTTCACCTAGAGCATTTAAACACGAACGTAAGTCAACGGCCAAAAACTCTTCTCCAGCTGAATTTGCTAAAATTTCCCGCGCCTTTTGCAAAGCAACCAGCGCTTGTTTGGCGGCTTGTTGCTGTCTGCGGTTCGTGATCCACATTTCATCCTGTTGAGGCAATCCTCCCTGAGCCGCTTTCTGGAACAAACACGACTCTAGGTCGTCACAACCATCTCCACTTTTTGCTGAAATCAAGACCGATTCCATCTTCGAAATTGTTTCATACCACACTGGTAGATTAGCACTGGTACGATCCTTTTTATTAAGGACAACAATTGTGCGTTCCTCTTCAATATCACTAATTAATTCTAGGTCTTCTTCTGCAAGTTTTTCGCTGGCGTCAAGAATCAGCAAGATCAAGTCAGCTTTGTCGCGTACTATTTTTGTACGGCGGATACCTTCTGTTTCAATCAAATCCTCCGTTTTTCTGATTCCGGCAGTATCTGTTAAACGGAAAGCAACACCTTTTATTTGTACAGATTCCTCAATAGAATCACGTGTGGTACCAGGTATTGTGGTAACGATCGCTCTCTGTTCGCGGAGCAAAGTGTTGAGCAAAGAAGATTTTCCTACATTGGGCCGCCCGATCAGCGCTACCGCAAATCCCTCACGTATCCGTCTTCCCTGTTCTGCATGTGAAAGCAGGTCTTCTAAATCAGCACGAGCACAGTCCAGCCGCTGAAGACAATCTTCACGCTGTGTGAATTCAAGGCCTTCTTCTGGAAACTCAATACCGGCCTCAATCAGTGACGCAATTGAGACCACTTGTTTTTTGACCGCATCAATGGCTTGAAAAAGTTTACCGTGCAGTTGTTGAGCAGCTAGTTTTGCTCCAACCTCCGAAGTGGCATGGATCAAATCCGCAACCGCTTCCACCTGCGTCAAGTCGAGTCGTCCATGCATAAAAGCTCTTTGAGTGAATTCTCCAGCTTCTGCTAGACGTGCTCCCCGCTTTAAAACCAAATCCAGAATGGCTCTCAAAACTAGAGGACTGCCGTGGCATTGGATTTCGACCACATCCTCCGTAGTGTAGGAATGCGGTGCACGCATAACAACGAGTAAAACTTTGTCAAGCAGTTCCCCCTCATCATGTATCCAACCATACAGCAGTTTGTGAGTCTCCGCTTTTTTGAGAGACCTGACTGTGCCTTTAAACAAAGGCTCCACTAGAGCTACTGCCTGTGTTCCGCTGACTCTGATTACTCCAAGTCCGGATGGCTGCAGAGGCGTTGCTATCGCAGCAATTGTATCGTCAAGGCGCATTATTTTTCATTAATCAGTGTTCAGCAAAAAATGACCAGTGTTTATTTGCTGCATTGCTGAACAACAGTCTTAAAACCCTAGCTGCATTCTGATTTGCTTGTGCGACAGCAGCAGCTGCAGTTTCAGCTATTATTTGATTTTTAGTATAATTAGCGATTTCCAATGCCATGTCTGTATCCCGAATACTGGATTCTGCAGCAGTTAAATTTTCTGCGCTTGAACGCAGCACAGAAATATTTGTTTCCAGTGTGTTTTTTTGTACTGATCCGAGTTGGCTACGCATTGATATTAATTGATCAAGAGCCTCATCCACAAGGCGAATTGAATCCTTGGCCTCTTGAGCAGAAGTAAGTCGTATTTGAGATAAATTTTCGAAACCGCTTATATTATAAACACCTCTTCCAAGCAATTTAGAATGAGTACTGTTAAGTGCCATCAAAATTTTGTCATTAGCACTTGTTCCTATTTGAAATTTTAAAGCATCTTGCACGATAGTAACTGATCCGGCATTACCAATTTTGTCACCAAGAAATGCCACGCTCAAACCACTTGTATTTTCATTATCTTGTTCTCCTGTAAGGATAAAAGCATCACCGTCAGTTGCTTCCCCGTTTATTGTTCCATTTACATCTCCCCCCAAAAATAACTTTGGTTCAAAAGCATTTTCCAGAATTACTCCTTCCTTGTTAACAGTTACAGTGAAACCTTTGGCAAGGCCATATTCTCGATGTTCTATTGTTAACTCTTCTTCTTCTGCGTTAAAGTTAATGTCCAGATTCATTTTTTCTTCAAAAGCCGCTTTTTTAAGTCTGTTTACTAAACCTTCAGCTGTTCCATTTTCGGGGTATTCAACTTTAATTATAGCTCCGTCCTCTTCTTCTAAAGTGATAGTTAATCCGGATGCACTCTCGTCATCAAGGTTTTTTACCAGGACAGCCTTTTTAGGCAATTCAGTAATATTCACTTCATATCCACTAAAAGGAGGAGATGAGAGTGTATCCGTTGTGCCTTTAATAAATAATAGGTTTTCGTTTCCTTCCACTCCTTTAGTTCCATAAGTTCCATCCAGAAGATTTTTATTTCCGAAACTAGTGAATTGTGAAACACGGTCTATTCCTTCAATTGCGCTACGAATCTGATACTGCAATTCTAACATTGTATTATGATCGTTTGCCCCCTCATTTGCAGCATTTGTTGCTAATTGGCGCATTTCAATCAACAGATTGTTCACTTCAACTAAAGCGCCCTCAGCAGTCTGGACCATTGACATGGAAAACTCTGTGTTCTGCAGAGCTTGCTTTACGCTGGCAATCTGAGCACGCAGACCCTCGGACATTACAAGACCCTCTGAAGAATCTGCTCCGCTGTTAATCCTTTGTCCAGAAGCTAGGCGTGTCAGAGAATCTGACATCTCTTTTTGCGCCTTCTCCAGATGATTAATTGCGTTGATCGATGCAATATTGTTTTTCATCCCCAACGGCATAAGTCCTCTTAGGTTAATGAATGTTTCCGGAATACCTTAGAGTTTTCCGGTGTTAAAACTCCAGTCACACACAAATCGATACTTTTCGATTATTGATGACCTGTCTTTAAAAACTATTAAACACAGCCATTCCGGACTCCAAAAAAATGGAGCCGGAATAGTGCGTGGGCTGGGGACTAATCCCAGTACCCTACTAGGCGTTTAACAGGCGCAATATATTCTGCGGTAATGCATTGGCCTGAGCCAACTGTGCCGTAGCGGATTGACTCATGATCTGGTTACGAGTAAAAGTAGCCAGTTCCTGTGCCATATCAGTATCACGGAGAGTAGACTCGGCAGAAGTCATGTTTTCTGCAGCTACTTGTAAACTAGTGAGATTAGATTCCAGTGTATGCTGCTGGAATGCACCTAATTCTCCCCGAACAGTAGCTACCTCAGTAATTGCCTGGTCAATGATTCCCAATGCATCCATAGAACCTTGCTCAGAACTTACATCAATGTCTGCAAGTGACATAAAGTTGCTATTATTTAGTTCATTTGTAGGTCTGCCAAGTTGATTAGTGTTCATGTTCCTGATAGACGTCGCTGCTGTGTGGCCNGCATCAGGTCCAACATGAAAACGGAGTCCTTCTATAGTGTTTTTAGACTCTATAATTTTACTCCCCTTTTCATCTAAAACAAACTTACCTTCAGGACCTTTTTTATAAGTGATTTCAACTTTAGCTTCATTGGTTCCATCCAGTAGTTTATATTGTCCGAATTGAGTGCTGGAAACAATACGATCCAATGAGAATAACGCATTCTCAATCTCAGACTGATTAGCCATAGTCATCGCATCATCGCTGGCACCGACGTTAGCAGCCGAAATTGCGCGCTGGCGTATGCTAATCAAAAGGTTTGAAATTTCATTCATAGAACCTTCCGCTGTCTGTACAAGTGAAATGGCAACCTCATTATTCCTGATTGCTTGCTGCATTCCACTAATTTCTGCACGCATATGTTCAGAAATCACTAAAGCAGCCGGATCATCGGCGGCTCTGTTGACTTTCTGACCAGAAGCCAATCTTTCAAGTGACTTTGACATCGCGCGGTCGTTTTTTAACAGGTTGCGATGTGCAACCATTGCCTCAATATTATTATTGATTCTTACACCCATCTTATCTCCTTATTTTTTAAATGATAATGTTAATTCCAACCATAGAATAAATGTATTCCTTTCCAATGGAATACAGCAGGGACACAGGTCAGGATTAAACCATTCCTGTCTAAAGAGGACAACTCTCACCATGAAAGCTAAGCCCTTCCCTTGTTTCTCCAACGTGCATGGCACTCGAAGACTTTTGAAACACTACGGGCGGAAAGGCCTGCAGTGTCTGGGGCACTTCGCAACTGAAACCAGAATCTTTTGACTTCGTAATCAGTCTAAAATTCAGCTTCAGTCAGATCACTCCATGATTGTTCACGGAGCACCCCGCATATCCGGATTATCACCATGATTATCCGGCAATAAATATAATAAAAATATTATTTATATTATAAAACTAAACATACGTTTTACTTGATGTCAGACCATCTATAAAAGATCAATTTAACTCAAATAGTCACTCGGTTCTCAGCAATCCTTTGTCGCAAGCATATTTCGTAGTTTGTTTTCGGCACGTTTAATTTTTTTGGATTCTTTCTTTTGCTCGTTTTCCGTCAACGGGATCGCGAATGAGAGCCCTTCTGGAATACGTCTATTAAGTTCGGTCCGTAAAAAATTCAAATTATTTTCAAGCCGCAGTGCTTTCAATAACGGCGGAGTCTTGAATGACAATTTGCGTATTGTGCCAAAGCTGGAATCCTTTGCAGTTAGGTCAATTAATCCCAGAGCATGCTTTAAATTCGCTTCATCCACCACTTTTGGGGGAGTTAATGCCGAAGAAAAAGTTTGCGCGTGTTTACGCATCTGCCGCAAGAGTACGGATTTATCTATCATTTTCGCTTTAGTCCTTTCACAGATGAAGAGCAATGAACAAATCTCATTCCTCTGATTAAAAATCAGTTTTAAATACTTTTTGAAATAAATATAATATTTCAGAAATTTAACAAATTTATCCCTTCATATTTTCTCCCGGCCTCCGGATAAAATGCTTTCCGGCGAGATAGTTTTTATCATCCGTGCTATCTCACCGAAAAGACTAGGAGGATCGGTTAACGCACCACCAAATCCAATGGGTGGCGCGAAAGGCATTCACATCCTAAATCATTCACAACGTAACTCTGTCCGAAACACATCGCATTTCCTGAGTCACTGTCCATCAAAATCATATGTAGAAAAAACACCATATTTTTTTCAGCAAGCACTTGATTGCCGTGATAAAACATAGGCCAGTCCATCCAGTTTGGCGAAAAAGTTGTGCCCATACTGTATCCGGTCGCATTCAGCCGATGCTTCTGCATTCCGGAATTATCACAAGTCCTGGCGTAAGCATCGAAAACCTCTCCGATGCTATTTCCTGGACGCAAAGCAGATTCGCAGGCCGCCATTGCTTCAAGACAAACCCCGTGCATCTTTCTATGTTGTTCAGTCACGCGTCCTACCGGAATTGTACGCATCATAGCAGCGTGATAGTGTCGGTAAACTCCGGCCCATTCCAAAGTCAACTGGTCTTCAGGATCCAGTTTTCGTCTTCCGGAATAATAGCGACAAAGCAAAGCGTTTTCACCGGAACCGATGATAAATTCATTTCCCGGATAATCTCCACCGCCTCTAAATACAGCACCCTGCATAACTGCCAATAGTTCGCCTTCATCGCATCCGGCCTTCACCAGTTTGTGTGCTTCATCCAGCGCGTCGTCTGCTAACTCAGCAGCTTTCCGGACATACCCTAATTCTTGCTGACTTTTCACCACCCTCAGTCTGTTTACCAAATTAGATGCATCTTTCAGGTTGCAAAAACCAGCCAGCGCGGAGTCCAGTAATTTTCCATTTTTCGCAGTCAAACCATAAGAGTCGTATTCCACTCCCAACTGTTGCCCCTCACAAGCGCATTCCCGTAAAATATCTTTAAGCTGCAGAGCCGGATTGCTATCCGGGCCATCCACCCAGATCCGGATATCCTCCAGAATAGATGTGTTTTCTGCCTGCCTTAAATCAGGAGCCCGGGTTAGTAAAATATGCTTTCCATCCAGACCCAAGTATAGACACTGAAAAAAGACGTAACCGAAAGTGTCATAACCGCTCAGATAATACATGCTTTCCTGGCGGAAAAGCAGCATCCCATCCAGTTCATTTTCGGCCATCAACTCTCGTAATTTTTTTATACGTAGACCGAATTCCGCTCTCTCAAAATGTAAAGACATATTTCCTCACAATTACTGTTTGAAATTATTGTCGAAACTGCTCAACCTGTCAAAAAACCCAAGACCGTTTCATTCAGGACAAAGCGAGAAATTTTGAATAATTAAACACTAATATCATTAGGTATGTTCCATTATCTCCATCGTTTTTTGTTGCTGGAGAAAATACGGATTTATCCATTGTGCTGATAAAACTTTAGATATAATTCTCCATAAAAATAATATTTATATTACAAAAATAGGAACACTCCTCCTCAATTTTAATATTACATATATACATATCTGTCGAAAAACCCTGCAGCGGTTTAATCCGAGTTCCTCACGGACAGAAATATTTCAGCAAATAATTAACAGCATTCAAGAGGCATTGATCCACACCAATAAGGGAGTTCCCCCCTGATGATAATCGCTACTCCGGATAGTATTCCACTTAATACAGAAATCCATAGTATTCTACTTAATACAGGAATCCATAGTATTCTACTTAATACAGAAATCCATAGTATTCCACTTAAGGCAGAAATCCAGAGGGTTCCACTTAATACAGAAATCCAGAGGGTTCCACTTAAGGCAGAAATCCAGAGGGTTCCACTTAAGGCAGAACATTTCCAAAATTTCCACTACCAGGTCACGAAAACTTCACGCAGAGATTTATCAAAGCTGAAAACTCCGGTTTTAACCGGAAAGTTTTCGGATCTACCCCTCCTCTAATATTATTGAAACACTGGACCATGGGTTTATTCCCCAGGTTCAGATATATCAAGAGTGGATTTATCCTGAGTTTCATAATTCAAAACGCAAGGATCCACCCTCTTCTCTGTACTTAGCAAATACTATGGCCGATGCTTCAGCAAAAAAGGAGGAGTCCCCCTTTGTGAGGTTTCGCCAGATTTAGTTTTCAAAGAGCTTTCATTCCATTTCAATTCATTTGTGCAGTCAACACCCGCACTTTGACATTAAAACGGCGGTTTATAATTATGAAGCCAGGGTCTCACGATAAATTTTAAATCCCCTAGCCTGATAATTTTTTAACGCATAAGGATGGTCAAGGCTTGAGGTATGTACCCAAACCCTGTTTGTTTCCGTTCCCCATGCATTTTCAATTGCGGCGGATAATAATCCACCACCTAATCCTTTACCCACAAAAGGAGGCAGCAGGCCAAAATAAGCCAGTTCCACATCCCTTCCCTCGGTATTCAATTCAAAATAACCTGCGGGCGTACCTTGATAAAGTAACATCCAGGTCTGATGTTCTTCACGATCAACCCAGTCCTGCCATTGTTCTTCGGTCCATGACAACTTGCCTGTCCATTGCCAAATTTTGCCAACCTCCAGATAAAAAAAACGGTTCATGGCCGGCAATGCCGGTCCAAACTTCACCAGCTGTGTCTCCGGAGGAAGCGCCTTTGGCCGAAATTCTTCCCGCATCAACATTTCAAGATGCCAGATTGTTTCAGGTTCACTTTTCTGCATATTCATTCATCTCCTGGTTTACCAAAATTTCTTAGGCAATTTAGCACGAAATAGTGACTCAATTTAGACCAAGTTTAATAATATATTTATCCAGCACTTTATCTTCTATTTCCTATTATTTCAGAATACAAGAGTTTCCATCCAATCAAATTTGCAAAACTGTCGGCAAAATCCTCTNCCTGAATTACTCAGATCCGCATAGATGTACCTCTCACTAACTTAGCATCCCGAAAAACTNTCCTGACAAACGGTATTTGCCTTAGCAACAGTTCCTACTCAAAACAGTTACGGCCAGCATATGGAAATCGCAACCGGGATAATCCGGAAATTATGCTCTAGAAACAACAAAGCCAAAAAACAGCACAGGGCTATTCTTTGGCTTTGAGTTGTTCCGTATTATTTTACAACTGTATTCCGTTCTCTCTCCGTATATTTAAGGCTAACCCATATTCCTATATTAAACTGGTGGCACTGAAAGCCCAGACAATTTTGGAAACAGTACTCCCTAGTTACAAGTCTGTGTAGAGTCTCCTCCTGAAAATCAACAGGCAGTAATCCATTAGACTAGATCCTTTAATTTTCAGTAAAACTCCAGTCAGCCATCATATATATACTGTAAGACGTTTCCCGTGTTCTACTTGAGTCCGGTTTCACCTATCCATCTAAAAACACCAGTCGGCATATTTCTACTGTGAAACAATTCCCGTGTTCTACTTAAGTCATGCTTCACTTAGCCGTCTAAAGAAATCAAGGCCGCATATATATACTGTGAGACAATTCCCGTGTTCTACTTGAGCCACGATTCACTTCGTCGTCTAAAAACTCTAGGCAGCATTTATATACTGTGAGACAATTCCCGTGTTCTACTTGAGTCACGTTTCACTTAGCCGTCTAAAATACTCCACAAAGAATAACGCAATCACCTTCTCTAACTTTTCAAGATGATCTGTTTTAGCTGCATGTATCCATTACAGTCTGGTCAGAAAAAACAATCTGTCCGACCTTTTTGGATCAGCAGTCTACAGTTGTCACCTTTGTATCGGTTTTACGAGTGAGAAATTATTCAATTTTCAAAGAACGAAAGAGGCCTACTTATTCGTTGGCCTCAATTTAATTTTCATGGTTTCGCAAAAAGTAAGACACAGTTGCATCGCTTTTTACGAAGACCTCGTACAAGTTAAAACTAGGAGCAGGAACCCCCCCGTGTTTTTTACATTGCATGATAGCGATAAAGATACCAGCACGCAATTAACCTCCAGGGTTTCCATTTTTCCGCAATTCTACTGAACTGAACTTTCCGATTCTTTTGCGGAAAATCATACAGCTTTTTGAAAGCGGATTCCATTGACTCCGCTTCAGGCAATTCGTCATCATGAACCTGTATAAAGTTCTGAAATCGTGTCCTTACGAGTAAAGCAAGAAATCTTGTCTAATCTATGAGACAAATATTATATAGATTTCCACTCTAGTCAAAAG
>JGI26380J51729_10001104_pt1 | contig 12929 bp, 14 predicted proteins | sample SaaInlV_165m_DNA_FD_51729 | JGI IMG/M metagenome (IMG submission 51729) | reverse complement strand
ACTTTCCATGTTTGTTGGAATTATTTCAGGATTGGCTCCATCTTACAAAGCGGCAAAATTGGATCCAATTGATGCGCTTCGGTATGAATAATAAAGTGTTTGAGTGTTTAAGTGTTCAAGTGACAAATTCTAATCATGAATAAGAAAAACTCTCATTTAAAAAATACATTAAGAGAAAGTTTTCGTATGGCGCTGGAAGCGATTCGCGATAATAAACTAAGATCATCCCTAACCTTAATGGGAATTGCTATTGGCGTTTTTTCAGTTATTGGCGTCATGACAGCAATTCGAACATTGGAATCTTCTGTTGAATCCGGATTGAACGTTTTTGGAACCAATACATTCAGTATTAGCAAACGGCCTGCAATTCAATTTGGCCACGGTGGACGATGGAAATATCGAAACCGGCCTAATATTACTTATAAACTTTATGAAGGATTAAAAGAACGAGCCATCCTTCCGCTCCATGTAAGCGCTTACGATACGAAGTGGGGTGCAACAGTAAAGTATAAAAATAAGCAAGCCACAAAAAATATTGAAGTTGGTGGTGGAGATGAATTCACAGTACGAACTTTAAATTCAAATATTAGTGATGGTCGAAATTTTAGTCAAGACGATGTAATCCACATGCGAAAAACTGCCATCATTGGAAAAGATGCTATTACTCAACTTTTCCCTTTTGAAGATCCCCTTGATAAAATGATTTCTATAAATGGAATCAAGTTCAGAATCATTGGCGTTATTGAGGAAAAAGGAGCCATGTTTGGGGAAAGTCAGGATAATATTATTGCTATTCCCATTACAACCCATTTGCAGATGTTTGGAAACTGGCGTCGAAATATTGAAATTACCGTGGAAGCTCGATCAGAAGAAATGTATGACCGAACTCGTGATGAAATTATTGGCATATTACGAACTTTGAGAAAAGTGCCACCTGGAGAAGATAATAATTTTGAATTGACATCGAATGAAGAAATTTTAAATGAATTAAAACCATTCTCGGATGGCATCAAACTTTTTGCTTTTTGTGTAAGTGTTATCGCTTTAGTTGTGGCCGGTATCGGTATTATGAATATTATGTTAGTCTCAGTTTCTGAACGAATCAAGGAGATTGGGATTCGTAAAGCAATTGGTGCAACTCGCCGAGATATTCTAACTCAATTTTTAACAGAGGCAGTTTTCTTCAGTGAATTTGGTGGTATTGCCGGAATTATTTTGGGTGTAGCTGGTGGTAATGCTGTAGCGGTAATATTTAATATTCCTGCAGTAATCCCATTGGATTGGGCATTTTTTGGATTGGCTGTTTGTTCAGTAATCGGAATTGGATTTGGGATTTATCCCGCATGGAAAGCGGCGAATATGGATCCCATTGAATCGTTACGTTTTGATTAATAAGAGTGTCCATAATTAAAAGGTTACCTTGTGATTCTAATAACTTATCTTTTGAATACCTGAAACATATCAGAAATAAATTTCTCTTTCCGTTTCTGACTGGTAAATTTCATAGCAAAAATCATGCCTGTTTTATATCTAAATATTTTTATTATTTTAATCCATGTTAAATTCGCTCCAATTATAAACTTGGATGCCCAAGAGATGTCTTCAATAAAACATCAAAGGAATATATTTTAAATGATCGTTGGTGTCATTCCTGCTAGGATAGCTTCAACTCGATTTCCCAAAAAAATATTGGCACCGTTGGCCGGCAAGCCCATGGTGGTTCATGTGGTAACTCAGGCTTTAAAATCCAAAAAGTTAGATAAAGTTATTTTGGCCATTGATTCAGAAGAGACACGAGATGCTTTGGCTGAATATGACATAGAAATGGTTATGACATCTCAAGAGCATCAATCTGGAACTGATAGAGTTGCAGAAGTAATAAAAGAAATTGATGATGTGGAAATAATAATCAATCTCCAAGGAGATGAGCCCTTGGTAGACCCCAATGTAATTGATGGTTTGGTAGATACATTTAAAGATACAACAGTGCATATGGCCACTGTAGTTAGTCGAAAACTTCGAGTAGCAGATTTGTTGAACCCTAATATTGTGAAAGCAATCTTAGACGAAAATATGAATACTATCGAATTTAAACGGAATATTTTTGATTTAGAAATTGGTGGCATTTACCGCCATATTGGGATGTATGGTTTTCGTCGAAATGCTTTATTCCAGTTTACAATATTAAAACAATCAGAAAGAGAATTGGAACGATCTCTGGAACAAATGCGAGCTTTAGACCATGGACTTCCCATTCGTGCTATGATTGCAAATTGTGACCAATGGGCTGTGGATACAAAAGAAGATTTAGAAAAAGTCGCTGAATTAATGGGCGAATCAAAAGAACCAATTGAACAGGATGCATAAATGAGCGCAAGTAAACCAACGAAATATATATTTGTTCTAGGCGGAGTTATGTCTGGATTAGGAAAAGGGATTGCTGCATCATCCATCGGATATTTGCTTAAACAAGCCGGTGTAAAAGTTACCATCATGAAATTGGACCCATATTTGAATGTGGATCCAGGCACCATGAATCCTTATCAACACGGTGAAGTTTTTGTCTTGGATGATGGTTCCGAAACGGATTTGGATTGGGACATTATGAGCGATTCATTGATGTGAATATGACCAAAAATAATAATGCTACGGCGGGACAAATTTATAGCACTGTTTTAGATCATGAACGTAAAGGTGAATATTTAGGTGAAACGGTTCAGGTGATTCCTCATGTGACTGACGAAATTATTCAACGTATTAAAGCATTGAATACCCCTAAAAAATATGATGTCGTTATTTGTGAAGTGGGTGGAACCGTGGGTGATATTGAAAGTCTTCCATTCATGGAAGCGATTCGACAATTATCATTAGAAGTGGGATATCATAATCACATGATTTTTCACGTTACTTTACTTCCTTATGTAAAAGCAAGTGGTGAATTGAAATCCAAACCAACTCAACATTCAGTCATGAAACTTCGGGAAATTGGTTTAACACCCGATATGATTTTTTGTCGATCGGAATATCCAATTGAACAATCCGTCCGTGATAAAATTGCTTTATTTTGTAATGTGCGCCCTGATCATGTTATTGAAGGAATAGATGTTCCCACAATCTATGAAGTTCCTCTATTAATGCATGAACAAAATGCGGGTGAATTGATAAATGAAAGATTAAAAATAGAGAAAAAACCCCATTTAAAAGAATTAAGACAATTCATTCATAATTTTAAAAATCCAGTCCATGAAGTCACAATTGCCATGTGCGGTAAATACACTGAATTGATCGATTCTTACAAAAGCGTTATGGAATCTTTTATTCATTCAGGTGTAGAGAATAATGCGCGAGTGAATGTGAAATGGGTTCAGACTGAAAAGATCAAGGATGATAAATCTGCTCAAAAAGCATTTGCCAAAGTTGATGGAATTTTACTCCTTCCCGGATTTGGATCACGTGGAAGCGAAGGGAAAATTTGGTCTTCCAAATTTGCTCGGGAAAATAATATACCATTTTTAGGAATTTGTCTGGGACTACAATGCGCCGTCATAGATTTTGCTCGGAATGTGTGTGGTATGAAAGACGCTAACTCAACAGAGTTTAACAAAAATACAAAATTTCCTGTGATTGATTTGATGGAATCTCAGCGAGCTATTAAAATTAAAGGTGGCACCATGCGTCTTGGTGCTTACGATTGCGAAATCAAGACCGGGACCAAAACATTTGCTGCTTATCGAAAGAAAAAAATATCTGAACGGCATCGACATCGTTATGAGGTGAATAATCGATATCGGTCAAAATTAGAGAAAAATGGCTTGATTTTCTCTGGTGTGAATGAAGATTTAGGCGTTGTTGAAGCCATTGAATTTCCGGATCATCCGTGGTTTGTGGCAGGGCAATTTCACCCGGAACTTAAAAGTAGAGTGAATAAAGCGCATCCGCTTTTCCGGGAATTCATTAAAGCTACCGTGAAACAAAAATCATGAAAAAAGTATCCATAAAAAATGTAACATTTGGTGGGAATGAGTTGGGTCTAATTGCGGGACCTTGCGTTATAGAGAGTCGAGATCATGCTTTAAAAATGGCGAATGCCATTCAAGAAATTTGTGAACGTGTGGGTCTTCCTGTTATTTATAAAAGTTCGTTTGATAAAGCCAACCGCACAGCTATTTCGTCTTTTCGTGGATTGGGTATGGATGAAGGACTCTCCATTTTATCTGCTGTAAAAAGTGAAACTGGACTCCCGGTTTTGACTGATATACATGATGTATCTCAAACTGAGAGTGTCGCTGAAGTGGTTGATGTTTTACAGATTCCGGCTTTCTTGTGTCGGCAAACGGATCTGCTGGTCGCCGCCGCAAAAACTGGGAAACCTGTGAATGTTAAAAAAGGTCAATTTTTAGCGCCTTGGGATATGGAAAATGTTGTAGCAAAATTAGAAGAATCAGATTGCGAAAATATTTTACTCACGGATCGCGGCACCCAATTTGGATATAATAATTTAGTTGCAGATATGCGGGCGATTCCCATTNTGCAGGAATTTGGCCATCCTGTTATTTTTGATGCNACNCATAGNGCACAACTTCCTGGTGGTGATGGTTCATCCACAGCTGGAATGCGAGAGATGATTCCGACATTAGCGAANTCTGCTGTGGCTGCTGGTTGCAATGGACTCTTTATGGAAGTTCATGANAATGTTTCCAAAGCAAAATCAGATGCTACCACCCAATGGCCCTTAGATAAATTTGAATCACTTTTATTAAAATTGAATTCAATTAGGGAAGCAATATTATGAATATCGAAATGAAAAAAATAAAACTCCTGATTTCCGATGTGGACGGTGTATGGACTGATGGAACTTTTCTTAAAGGAACTGATGGCATGGAATTCAAACGCTTCACAGTTTTGGATGGTGTGGGCACAGCCATGGCACGAGCTGCCGGTTTGAGGATAGCCCTCATTTCAGGGAGATATTCTCNCGCTACGGAATATCGTGCCAAAGAATTAAAGATCGAAGATGTGTACAACGGAGGATTGAATAAAATCCACGCCTACAAAGAATTAAAAGCGAAATATAATCTTGATGATTCCGAGATTGCTTATATCGGCGATGACTTGATTGATATCCCGGTTATGGAAAAAGTGGCAGTTCCGATTGCTGTTGAAAACGCTTCGTCGGAAGTAAAAGCCATTGCAGCATATACGACAAAAATTTCCGGTGGTAAAGGTGCATTTCGGGAAGCGGTAGCTTGGATTATTGAAGAAAAAGGAGAGACTGAAATGGTGATGCAAAAAATGAAAGAAAAAGTATTAAACAGTTAAGCATAATGACTAGAGAAATCATGACAATTTGTAATTATTTAAAACGTAAATATGTAATGAAGCACGAATTATATATTTACGTTTTATCATCAATTTTTTTCAATTGGAAGTTGATAAACGAATTTTAATATCATGCGATTCTTTTTATTTATTTCACTCATACTTTTATCTTCCTGCGCTCGTGATCCAATACCAGATATGCCATCCCGAGAAGGGCTTCCGGATCAGGAAAGTTGGGGAGTTACCATCATTCTCACCAATGAAGGTTTAATGAGGGCGAAGGTGAAATCAGGTCATTTAGAAAAATATAATGAGAAAGAATATGTCCTTTTAGATAGCAATGTCATTGTTGACTTTTTTGATAAAAAGGAAAAACACACATCCATACTCACATCTAAAAAAGCAGAAGTAACTCAATCTTCAAATGATATGAAAGCCATGGGAAATGTAATTGCCGTTTCCGATAGCGGAATCACGCTTTATTCTGAAACATTAACGTGGAATTCCAAGGATGAAAAGCTNCATACAAAAGACAATATAATGATAACAACTTTGGACGAAGATACATTATATGGCGTGGGATTTGAATCGGATTCGGATATGAAGAATTGGAAAATATTAAGTCCATCCGGTGTGACCGGTAGGGAAATGGAATGAGAGAACGGCACAATACGCTTCACGCGAAAGGCTTATTTAAGAAGTACGGAAAGCGGATGGTCGTCCAAGAAGTGGACGTATCTGTAAATCGCGGTGAAATTGTTGGATTGTTAGGTCCAAACGGTGCTGGAAAAACCACAACTTTCTATATGATTACGGGAATGATTAAACCCACCAAAGGACATGTTTTTTTAGGTGATACTGATATAACACACGATGCTATGTACAAACGGGCAAGAAAAGGAATTGGATATTTGGCACAGGAACCATCCATCTTTGGGAAACTCTCTGTTGAAGATAATCTCATGTTAGTTTTGGAAATGAGAAAAGGTATTTCTAAAAAAGACCAAGTGAAAAAAAAGGATAAATTATTAGAAGATTTATCTGTTTCTCATCTGGCCCACAATAAAGGGAATACATTATCCGGCGGTGAACGTCGCAGGGTAGAAATTGCTCGAAGCTTATGCATGGATCCGGATTTTATTCTTTTAGATGAACCTTTTGCTGGCGTAGATCCGATTGCAGTAGAAGAAATTCAGAGTATTGTAAAATCCTTAAAAGATAAAGAAATTGGTGTTTTAATTACGGATCATAATGTTCGGGAAACGCTCTCAATTACAGATCGGTCCTATTTATTATTTGATGGACAAATATTGAAATCAGGCACATCAGAATTCCTGGCCAATGACGAAGAAGCCCGGCGACTTTATCTTGGTGAAAAATTTAGGCTCGACTAATGGCAACTTCTTTAAGACAGATCCAAACCCAAAAGCAGAAACTGGCACCGAGACAGGTGTTACAGGCACGGCTGCTTCAGCTCAATACTGTGAATCTTGAACAGACTATTTTGGAAGAATTGGAAGAAAATCCGCTTTTAGAACAGGTGGAATCTGAAGAGCAGGAGGAGGTCGAAGAAGAAACAGCCATTGATGATATGGATGTATCCTTGGAGGATATGTATAGTGATGAATCCACCTATTATTTATCGGAAGAAAAAAAGGATATGCCTCTTCCGGATCAACATACACTTATTGAAGATTTGATTGATCAATTACAAGATTCAGAAATGAACGACCGTGATCGGGAAATTGCGGAAGAGATTCTTTGGAATACAAATGAGCGCGGATATTTGGATACTGATTTGATTCTCATTGCAGATCGCTATGAATTATTGGAAGAAGAAATTATTCCGATTCTAAAAAAGATTCAAAGATTGGAACCCAAAGGAATTGGGTCCAGAAACCTTGAAGAGTGTCTNATGATNCAATTGGAAGATGAAGAAGGATCTTTANCTCATGAAATCGTCCATAATTNTTTTGACGATTTTATGCATAAACGCTACGATAAAATTCGTGATCGCTTGGATTGCACAGAAGCAGAATTGCATGATGCAGTAGAACATATTTCTCATTTGAATCCTCGTCCCGGCGAAGGATATAGTGATAAATTTCAAACTGTAATTCCCGATGTAATTATTCGAGAAGATGGAGATGATTGGGTTATTACAACTAATGATGGTGGACTTCCAGAATTGCGAATTAGCCAAGATTACGAAGANCAATTAAAGAATGGAAGTTTCAAAGGTGAAGCAAAAAAATTCATCAAAGAAAAAATGGACTCAGCGAATTGGTTCATTGAAGCGGTTCATCAACGGCGAATTACTATGGTGAATGTCATGCGCTCTATCATTGTATTCCAACCGGAATGGTTTGCCGGAAATATGGATTTTCTGCGACCTTTAAAACTTCAGGATGTAGCAGACAAAATTAAAATGGATATTTCAACGATTAGTCGATCTACGCGGGGAAAATTTGTAGATACACCCTACGGAATATTTGAACTAAAACATTACTTTACAGATTCAATTGAATTAAGTGAAGGTAGAATTTTGGGAACATTTATCATTAAACGAGCTTTGGAAAAAATTATCAATACGGAAGATAAGCACAAACCACTAAACGATGATGTTTTGGTTGTGGAATTAGAAAAACAAGGTTATACCTTGGCTCGGAGAACCGTGGCAAAATATCGGGACCATATGGGGTATCCCGTGGCAAGATTAAGAAAAGAGATTTAGTTATTAACGATAAAAAGGAGTAAACGATGGCAACAAGACGCGTAATGTTTGGGGATCAGGAAGTTGAGATCCCTGAATTTAATTTTAAAATGATTCCGCTTTTGGCGACAGCATTGGCCCTGTGGTTATTCACAGGTGTGTATATGGTGGGTCCGGATGAAGTGGGGGTTGTCCGAACATTCGGTGAATATACCCGGGTGACCCAATCTGGATTGAATTACCATTTTCCCTATCCAATCGAGCAGGTAAATACGCCAGCAATTACGGAAGTAAAACGGATTGAAATTGGGTTTCGTACACTAAATAATGGTCAATACCGTACTGTGGAAAAAGAAAGTCTCATGCTCACCGGTGATGCAAATATCGTTGATGCTGAAATGATTGTTCAGTACAAGATTAAAGATCCGGTGGCCTACCTATTCAACATTGTGGAGCCGGAATTGACAGTTAGGCAAGCGGCAGAAGCGAGCTTGCGCACAGTCGTTGGTCAGAACAACATTGATGAAACATTAACTACCGGAAAATTCAAGATTCAAGAAGGGACCAAAATCCAAATTCAATTGATATTAGATAAATATGAATCGGGAATCCATGTAGTGGCAGTCCAGCTACAAGATGTATCACCACCGAAGGAAGTAGTTGGTGCGTTTAAAGATGTTGCATCCGCAAAGGAAGATAAAAATCGGATGGTGAACCAGGCAGAAGGTTATCGGAACGATGTGATTCCAAAAGCCCGAGGTGAGGCTGAAGCCATGATTCGTGATGCGGAAGGATTTAAACAAGCTCGAATTAAACGTTCAGAAGGTGATGCTGCAAAATTCACAACCATTTTGAAAGAATACAGAAAAGCTAAAAGTATTACTCAAAAACGATTGTATTTAGAAACCATGGAAAGGGTGTTACCCGGTATTGAAAAAATAATTATACCAGATAAGGATAGTGGAAATATGTTAAACCTATTGAATTTGAATCCTGGAAAAGGAGGGAATAAATAATGAAACGATTATCTATTGCGATATTTTCGCTCGTTATATTATTTGTTTTATCCACCATCATTGTGGTAGATGAGACAGAACAAGTTGTCATTCTTCAATTTGGGAAACCAGTTAAAACCATCAAAGAACCCGGATTAAACTTCAAACTCCCTGCTCCAATTCAAGTTTTAAATTCTTTTGATAAACGGTTGTTGGAATATGATGTACCACCAGAAGAAATATTGAGTAGAGATAAAAAATCACTCATTGTCGATAATTATGTCCGCTGGCAGATTGTGGATCCATTACTTTTTCTTCAAACAGTTAGAGCCATTCCTACAGCTAAAACACGATTAGATGATATTGTCTATTCTGAACTACGGCAGGAATTGGGAAACCATGATATGCATGAGATCATTACCGAAGCACGTGAATTCATTATGGAAAAGGTTACTTTAGCCAGTAATGAAGAAACGAGTAAGTATGGAATACAAGTGATTGATGTGAGGATTCGCCGTGTGGATCTCCCAAGAGAGAATGAAGCATCCATTTATGCGCGAATGGAAGCTGAACGGAAACGCCAAGCGAATAAATTCCGGTCAGAGGGAGAAGAAGAAGCACAGAAAATTCGTGCTGCCACCGATCGGGATAAAACGGTCCTTTTAGCAGAAGCCTATAAAACTTCACAACAAATTCGTGGAGAAGGCGAAGCTGAAGCATTGGATATTTATGCAGTATCCTTTTCTAAGGATCCGGAATTTTATGAATTCATTCGGACACTTGAAACCTATGAGAAAGTGATTGATAAAAAAACCACTCTGGTTTTACCCGGCGATTCAAAATTATTTAAGGCATTAACTCAGTAAAGAGGACGAATTAACCTTTCGAAGGTTTTTAAACCTTTGAAAGGTTAACTTTTAAAAATGAAAATAGATATTAGATCAACCACCATTATCGGTGTTAGACATAAACGAAAAGTGGCCATGGCCGGTGACGGACAAGTCACATTTGGGGATATGGCCTTTAAACAAAAAGCAGTTAAAGTGCGCGAATTCGATACCGTAAAAGGCGGTGTGCTTGGCGGATTCGCCGGTGCAGCAGCAGATGCGCTCACACTCTTTGAAAAATTCGAACAAAAACTTGAACAGTATGAAGGAGAATTACCGCGAGCTGTTGTTGAACTCGCAAAGGATTGGCGTACCGATAAAATCTTGCGTCATCTTGATGCAATGTTAGTTGTTATGGATAAACAGCACAGTTTTATTATAGCCGGGGATGGCAATGTTATTGAACCGGATGGGGCTGTTGTTTCTATCGGATCCGGCGGTGGTTTTGCTCAATCTGCAGCAAATGCATTTTTACAATCCACCAAGTTTTCTGCAAAACAAGTTGCTGAAAAATCGCTCAAAATTGCCGCTGATCTTTGTATTTACACGAATGATTCAATCACGGTTTTGGAGATTCAATGAAACAATTAACACCCAAACAAATTGTGAAAGAATTAGACCGTTATATTGTGGGCCAAAAGAAAGCAAAAAAAGCTGTGGCAATTGCATTACGAAATCGGTGGAGACGGCAACAGGTTGAAGGCAAACTCCGAGATGAAATTATGCCAAACAACATCATTATGATTGGGTCCACAGGTGTAGGGAAAACAGAAATCGCTCGTCGTTTAGCATCTCTCTCGAATGCGCCTTTTATAAAGGTGGAAGCTAGCAAGTTTACTGAAGTTGGGTATGTGGGCAGGGATGTTGAATCCATGGTTCGCGATTTAATGGATACAGCTATTTCTATGGTAGAGAGAGAAAAAGAAGATGAAGTGGTTGAAATGGCAGAACTTCTAGCAAATGAACGTATTCTCGATATTCTGTTCCCAGATGACCATAAAAATGACACCAAGCAATCTAAAGAATTGAAAGAACGCCATGCTCGTACCCGAGGAAAAATTCGTAAGAAAATGGAAAAAGGTGAATTTGAGAATAAAATGATTGATGTTGAAGTCTCCGATGATCCTATAGTTGGGATGCAAGTTTTTGGTCCAATGGGCATGGAAGATATTGGAATGAATATTAAAGATATGATTTCCGGGCAATTGCCTAAAAATAAACGAACCAAAAAAATGGCCGTATCAGAAGCTCGAGAAGTTTTATTAGAAAGTGAAGCTGCAAAATTGATCGACCATGAAGAAGTGATTAGAATTGCACGGGAACGAACCGAAAATACCGGTATCATTTTTTTGGATGAAATTGATAAAGTGGTGGGAAGTGTTGGGGGCGTCGGTCCCGACGTAAGTCGTGAAGGTGTTCAGCGTGATTTACTTCCCATTGTAGAAGGAAGTAATGTCAGTACTAAATATGGTATTGTTGCAACTGATCATATTTTATTTATTGCCGCCGGTGCATTCCATGTAAGTACACCCTCTGATATGATACCTGAATTGCAGGGACGATTTCCTATTCGCGTAGAATTGGATAAACTCACCAAAGAAGATTTTGTCAAGATTTTGACTCATCCACGATCTGCTTTAATTAAACAATACAAAGCCCTTTTGGGTGCAGAAAATGTTGAATTAGAATTCAATGATGCTGCCATTAAAGCAGTAGCGGAATTCGCATCAGAAGTGAATAGTAAAATGGAGAATATTGGCGCACGACGATTGCATACCATTATGACAACTTTGTTGGAAGACCATTTGTTTGAACAACCAAAACGCGGAAATAAAAAAATAAAGATCACAGCAACAATCGTCAAAGAATCCTTGAAAGATATTGTGGAAGATCCGGACTTGAGCCGCTACATACTATAATTAATAAAAAAGCTAAGACGTGTAGACGCAAAGTAAATTTGTTTATGAAAAGTAAAATGTCTTTGCATCTTTCCGCCTTTGAGAGAAAAACAATTAAAGGATAAATAATGCCCAAGCACTTTTTACATATCGCCGATTTTTCAAAAGATGAACTATGGGATATGTTGCATTTAGCGAAAGAAATTAAAATAAAATTTCATAATCGTGAGTCATATAAACCGTTCAAGAATCAATCGCTAGCCATGATATTTGCCAAACCATCAGCTCGGACGCGAATCTCATTCGAAACCGGATTTACTTGGATGGGTGGGCATGCACTTTTTCTCGGACCCAACGATATTGGCGTGGGAAAACGGGAGGCGATCAAAGATATCGCTCGAGTTGTATCTCGATACAATGATCTAATTATGGCTCGTCTTTTTGACCACAAGCATATTTTAGAATTAGCTGAATATTCAGATTCTTCCGTTGTAAATGGACTCACTGATTATAATCATCCCTGCCAAATAATGGCAGATATTCTTACGGTGTGGGAGCACCGCGGAAACTTGGATGATCTCAAAATAACCTACATGGGTGACGGGAATAATATTGTTCATTCTTGGCTGCAACTGGCGAGCAAATTCCCAATGCATTTTGTGTGTTGTGGCCCCCGCGGATTTGAGCCAGATGAGAAAACTGTGAAAATGGTGGAAGATTCGGGGCTATCTACATTTGAATTATCTCACAATCCACAATCTGCAGCCAATGGCGCTGATGTGATTTACACCGATGTTTGGGCATCCATGGGACAAAAAGAAGAAGCAGCAGAACGAGAAAATATTTTTGCAGATTTTCAGGTAAACGAAGCACTCATGGACAGTACGGGAAAAGACACTTTATTTATGCATTGTTTGCCCGCAGAACGCGGACGAGAAGTTACAGATGGCGTGATGGAAGCGGCTTATTCNATCGTCTTTGATGAAGCGGAAAACCGAATGCATGCACAAAATGCNATCATGGTAACAATGGCTGGTCAATCGTAATTACGTAAAAATTATATAATTATTCCAAACATTTTAATCTTTACATAAATACATATTTAGGATTTATTAGA
>JGI26380J51729_10001098_pt1 | contig 12991 bp, 14 predicted proteins | sample SaaInlV_165m_DNA_FD_51729 | JGI IMG/M metagenome (IMG submission 51729) | reverse complement strand
TTTTCCACATTAAGACTTGATCTTAAGGGTATTTATTATATGCCTGTAGTTATTAAAGCATCTAAATTGGGGGATGCAGCTATCATTAAATCAATAATTAAAATTTTAGACCAAGAAGGTATAAAAGTTATTAGTTCAATTTTTTTCAATCCAGAACTTGCGGTTAATGTAGGAACTTATACGAAACTAAAACCTTCTACTGAGGATGTTAAATCAATAAAAAAAGGAATAAAATATTTTGATGNATTAAATGGGTTAGACCACGTCCAGGCAATTATCATAAAAGATAGTAAAATTTTAGCTGNAGAAGGAAGACAAGGCACAAAAGTAATGNTATCAAAAATTAAAAAAAAAACAGATGGAATTTTAATTAAATTACCAAAAAAAAAGCAAGATCTACGAATGGATCTACCCACAATTGGTTTAAAAACTTTAAAAGATTGTAAAAAATATGGTTTAAGGGGAATTGTATTAANATCTAAAAAAAATATTTTTTTAGATAAAACTAAATGCATAAGTTTTGCTAATAAAAATAAGATATTTATTAAAGCNATATGAAGAAAATTTTTATTATTACCGGTGAACCTTCTGGTGATAAATTAGCTTCAACTGTTATTTCAAAACTCAAGAAACAAAATCCGGATATAGAATATTTGTCAGTTGGAGGAGCACATATTAAGAAATTAGGTATTCAATCAATCTTTGATCTTAAGGAAATAACTTATCTAGGTTTTACAAGTGTAATATTTAATATTTTCAAGATAAGAAATAAAATTAATTTCACTGTTGATCAAATTATAAAATTTAACCCTGATATATTATTTAGCGTTGATAGTCCTGATTTTACCTTGAGAGTAGCAGAAAGAGTTAAAAAGATTAACAACAAGATAAAGACCATTCATTATGTTGCGCCCCAAGTTTGGGTTTGGCGAAAAAATCGTGTCAAAAAAATTAAAAAATTTATAGATCATATGCTTTTACTTTTTAAATTTGAAAAAAAATATTTTGATGATGAAAATATTTCCAATACATTTGTTGGACATCCACTAATTGAAAAAAATGATAATGTTAAAACTGTTTTAAATGATTTAATATCTGGAGATAAGAAAATCATATCAATATTTCCTGGTAGTCGAAAATCAGAAACAAATGTACTTTTGCCAATTTTAATAGATTTTATAAAACTTATGAATAAAAAAGAAAATATCTATTCTTTTGTTTTGCATGCTACAGATGAAAATAAAGAATTTATTATTAATCATGTTAAAAAAACTGATTTAAATAATATTGATGTTGTGTCTGATGAGAATATTAAATCACAAATTTTATCTAATTCTATTTTTGCTGTTTCTAAATCAGGTACTATCTCGCTACAAATTTCAAGCTCAAATGTACCATCAATAATTATTTATAAATTAAACTTTATAAATTTTATGATTTTTAAATTATTAGTGAATGTTAAATTTGCAAATATTATTAATATTATTAATAACAAAGAGATTATTCCTGAATTATTACAAAATGAATGTAATGCTGATGAGATTTATAAAACTGTTATATATTTCTTAAAAAAACCTGAATTAATCAAAAAACAATTGAGCGATTGCAGTAAAACTTTAGAAGGAATTAAATCAAAAACATCATCTTCTAATGAAGCTGCTACAATTTTAAGTAATTATCTTACTACTTAATCTTTTTTCAATTTCTTCTTTGCCTAATGAAATTACTATATCGTATAAACCAGGTCCAAACTTAGATCCTGTTAAAGCAACTCTTATTGGTTGACCAACCCCTTTAAAATTTGTGTCATGTTTTTTTATCAAACCATTAACTATTGGTTCAAGGTTTTCCTTATTTAAAGCATTTAAAGATATAATTTCATTTTTAAATTCTGCTATTATTTTTTTTGCGTTTTCATCTATTAATTTTAAATCATCATCACCAAAATTTACTTCATCTAATATTATATATTTTGCATTATTAAATATATCTTCAAGAGTTTTCGCTTTGTTTTTAAGAAAAGATAATGATTTTTTAATTTTTTCTTCTTTTTCTGTTTTTATTTTATCTTTATAAATTTCACAATATTGCACCAGATGTTTGTAAAGTTCATTCTCATCAATATTCTTAATATAATATTCATTCATAGATAAAATTCTGCTCATATCTAATTTTGAGGGTGATTTACCAATACCTTCTAAATTAAAGTGCTTAATACTTTCTTCTAAAGTAAATATTTCCTTATCTTCATATGACCATCCCAATCTAAGCAAATAATTCCTTAGTGCATCAGGCATTATTCCAATTTTAGAATAGTCATCTAATGTTGATGCATTATCTCTTTTTGATAACTTCTTACCTTCGATTGTGTGTATCAGAGGTATATGTGCAAACTGAGGTAATTCCCATTTCATAGCGAGGTATATTTGCATTTGTTTGAAGGTATTTATTTTGTGATCATCTCCTCTAATAATGTGTGTCATGTCCATTTGATGATCATCAACAGTTGCAGATAAATTATATGTTGGTGTCCCATCATTTCTTAAAATTATAAAATCTTCAATTGTGTTATTGTCTATTTCAACATCACCTTGAACTAAATCTTTTAGTATAGTTGAGCCTTCAATTTTACTCTTAAATCTTATTACAGGTTTTACATCTGTTGGAGCCTCTGAATCAGACAAATCTCTCCATTTTCTATTATAAATATAAGGAAGTTTTTTCTGTCTAGCTCTTTTTTTTTGTTCTTCAATTTCTTCGCTTGAGCAATAACACTTATAAGCATTACCACTTTTTAGTAATTCATTAGCTATACTTATGTGATCATTAATTTTAGTTGATTGAATGTATTCTTTACCATCATGCTCTATACCAATCCACTTTAAAGATTTAATAATTTGGATTTTATGTTCGTCTTTAGATCTTTCTTTGTCTGTGTCTTCAATTCTTAGATGAAATGTACCCTTGTTGTTTTTCGAATATAACCAATTAAATAAAGCTGTTCTTACTCCACCTATATGAAGAGCTCCAGTAGGTGAGGGAGCAAATCTTGTTGCTACTTTAGACATTTGTGATGTTTAGACTATTTTATTAGAAGTTTCTATATAAAGATACCAAAACTCCTTGAACTTTAACTCTGTCTGGTCCAAAAATCTTAGTTTCATAGTTTCTATTTGCACTTTCAAGAGCAACAACTTTACCTTTTTTACGAATTCTTTTAAGCATAGCCTCATGTTCGTCTATTAAAGCTACAACTATTTTTCCATTATCAGCTGTATCAGTACGTCTAATAATTACTGTATCACCTTCATTGATACCAGCCTCAATCATTGAATCTCCTTGAACTTTTAATCCAAAATAATCACCATTTTTTTCTAAGTTACTTGGTAAAGGAATTCTAGATACTTCATTTTGTATAGCTTCAATTGGAGTACCGCAGCTATTTTACCAAGAACTGGAACTTCCATATCATTTGAATCTATGTTTACTTCATCCAAACCACCCTTGATCACACTTGGTGAGAAACTATTATAAATATCATTTGCTGATGCTGTTTCTGGTAATTTTATAACCTCTAGTGCTCTTGCTTTGTGAGCTAATCTTTTAATAAATCCCCTCTCTTCTAAAGCGCTAATTAGTCTATGAATTCCAGATTTTGATTTAAGATTTAGAGATTGTTTCATTTCTTCATAAGAAGGGGAAACGCCAGAGTTTCTCAACTTCTTGTTGATAAATAAAAGCAGGTTTTTTTGTTTTTTAGTTAGCATAAGAACAAATATCGTACAAATAATGTTCTATAAAAGTTCTTATTAATTAACAATAGTTAAATTGTTCAGTAAAATAGGGGTTAATTTAACTACAAAACAGAAAAAATAGAATTTTCTGATAAATTTTTCAAAAGTGATTCACCAATTAAAAAAGTTTTAATAGAAGTTTTATTGTTTAGATCTAAAAGTTCGTCTTTTGTTTTAATTCCACTTTCAGATATTAAAGGTCCTTGATAATTACTAAGTGCATTATAAATATCATAGGTTGTATTTATATCAGTTTTAAGTGTTTTTAAGTTTCTATTATTAATTCCAATTAAAGCATCTTTAAAATTTAAAGCTTTTTTTGCTTCCTCAACAGTGTGTACTTCAACAATTACTGACATTTTAAATTTCAATGCCTCTTCATATAATTCATTAGCCAAATCATCAGAGACACCTGCAAGAATAATTAAAATTGCATCAGCACCATAACTTTTAGCTAATGGTATTTGAAATTTATCAATAAAAAAATCCTTACATAAAATCGGCAAATTAAATTGTTCTTTAATTTTACTAATATGAATTAGGTTTCCTAAGAAAAAATCTTCTTCTGTAAGAACTGATAAACATGTAACTTTATTATTGTTATAGATTTTTGCAATTTCTACCGGATTATAATTATCTATGATTACACCTGCTGAAGGACTTGCCTTTTTTATTTCAGCTATTATTGAAATTTTGTCCTGAGTTATATTGTTTTGAATTTTTTTTTTAAAATCAATATAAGAGTTATTCTTGTCTATAATTTTATTTAAAGAATCTAAGTTGGTAGATTTTTTTAAAAAATCTATTCTTTCAATTTTTTTTGTAATTATATCATTTAATATATTTTCAGACATTTTGTATTTTTTCTAAATGTGAGTAGGGTTTACCAGATAAAATAAATTTTCTTGAAAAATTATAAGCATCTAAAAATTCTATAAATTTTTCATTAACCATTAATCCTGCTGCTGCATTTAAGCAAACTGCTTTTGAAAAATCATTATCTTTACCTTTAAAAATTTCAATCATTTTATTAGCGTTAAAACTAGCATCATCACCAATTAAATTTTCAAATTTATCTGCATTAATATTAAGAGAACTTGGGTCAATTAAAAATTCAGATATTTTACCATCTTTTAATTGAGTGACATTCGTTTTTGCATAAGGTGATATTTCATCAAGCCCATCTTCACTATTTACAATCCAGGCAAATTTAATATTTAAATTTTTAAGAGCTTCACCAAAAATTTTTAATAATTTCTTATCAAACACACCAATGACCTGTCTATCAACAAGTGCTGGATTACTTAAAGGACCAATCATATTAAAGATGGTTCTTTTGCCAATCTTTTTTCTAACAGGTCCCACAAATTTCATTGCACTATGATAATTTTGTGCAAACATAAAACCAAAATTATTATTATTTATTGAGTTTTCAATCTCATTAGGTTCTTGATTAATCTTTATCTTTAAGGCCTCAAGAACATCTCCAGAGCCACATTTTGATGAAACTGCTTTATTACCGTGTTTAGCTACTTTTGTACCCATACTTGCTAAGAGAAGGGCTGATGCAGTAGATATATTCAGTGTATTCATTCCATCACCACCAGTTCCGCATGTATCAATGCAATCACTAACGTTTACTCGTTTTGATTTTTCTCTTAGAACATAAACACCACCAGCAATTTCATCTGAAACTTCACCTTTATTAGATAATAATGTTAGAAAATTATAAATTTCATCATCAGTAGCCTTGCCAGTCATCAAAAGCTCAAAAGCTAATTTACTTTCCTCAAATGTTAAGTCTTGTTTATTTTTAAGTTTATCTAAAAATTGTTTCATAATATTAATAATTTATAAAGTTTTTCAAAATTTTAATTCCAAGTTTAGTCTTAATGCTTTCAGGGTGAAATTGCACTCCATGAATATTAAATTCTTTATGTTGAACACCCATAATTAAACCATCATCTGTTTCAGCTGTTATTTCAAGATTTTTAGATAAAGATCTCTTATCAATTATCAAACTATGATACCTCGTTGCTTCAAAAGTTTTAGGAAGGTTTTTTAAAATACCAATTTTATTAGATTTAATTTTACTTGTTTTACCGTGCATTAATTTTTTTGCTTGAATAATTTTAGAACCAAATACTTGGCCAATTATTTGATGTCCGAGACATACACCAAGAAAAGGAATATCTTTATGAAGTGTCTTTAAAATATTTAAACAATTTCCAGATTGATTAGGGTTACCTGGTCCAGGTGAAATTACAATTTTATCATATCTTTTTTTTATGATTTCTTTTGATGTAATTTTGTCATTCCTTACAACATCAACCTTAGTTTTTAATGATGAGAGGTAGTGATAGAGATTAAAAGTAAAACTATCATAATTATCGATTAATAATATTTTCATTATCTTAACGCGTTAATTAAAGCTTTAGCTTTATTAACTGTTTCCTCGTATTCATTAATAGGTTTGCTATCTGCAACAATTCCAGCTCCAGCTTGAACATAAAATTTCTTATTTTTGGCAACTGCAGTTCTTAAAGCTATGCATGTATCAAATTCACCATTTGCAGAAAAATATCCTATACCACCAGCGTAAACTTTTCTTTTTGTAGTTTCTAATTCGTCAATAATTTCCATTGCTCTTATTTTAGGTGCACCAGAGACTGTTCCTGCAGGAAATCCAGCTAGTAATGATTTAAATTTTGAAAATTTCTTATTATATTCACCAACAACATTGGAGACTATATGCATTACATGTGAATATCTTTCTATAATAAAACTTTCAGTAACCTTAATTGAATTAATTTTTGATACTTTTCCAGCATCATTTCTTCCCAAATCTAGAAGCATCAAATGTTCTGAAAGTTCTTTTTTATCTTTAAGTAAATCTTTTTCATAAAATAGATCTTCCTTAGCTGTTTTACCTCTTGGTCTTGTACCCGCAATGGGTCTCACAGTTATTTTGCCATCCCTCAATCTGACTAATATTTCTGGGCTAGCGCCAATTATTTGAAAATCATCAAAATTAAAGAAAAACATAAACGGAGAAGGGTTTGTAATTCTTAATTTATAAATATCTAATGGTTTTTTCGTTAATTTTGCCTCAAATCTTTGACTTAATACAACTTGAAAAATATCTCCCAATTTAATGTAATCTTTAGCTTTATTGATCATTTTAAGAAACTTATTTTTAGGTGTGTTTGATTTAACCTTAATATTTTTAGCAATATGATTTATGGAACTATTTAAACTTTTTGTAGAAGATTGAATTAGTATTTTTGAAAGTTCCTTTTTGATTTCATCATATTTTTTTTGATAATCTTTAATTTTTTCATCATTAAAAATATTAATTATATAAAATATTTCTTTTTTTAAATTGTCATAAATTACAAGTGTTTTTGGTCTTAATAATCTTACATCAGGTAAGTTTAGATCATTTTTACAATTGTTAGGAATCTTCTCAATATATCTAATTGAGTCATAAGAAAAATATCCTGATATTAATGAACAAATTTTAGGTAATTTTTTTGGAGTTTCAAATTTGAATTCCTCAATTATTTTTTCTATTAATTGATCTGGTCTTTCTTTTAATTTAATTTTTTTATTATTTTTAATTAAAAATGAATTATTGTTATTGAATTCCCAAATTTTATCAGGATTTTTACCAAAAATTGTATATCTGCCTTTAATTTTACCTTTTTCAACAGACTCAAATATAAAGCTATTTTTTTCTACTAAAAAATTATCAATTAAATTAAGAACCTCATCATCATTCTTTACTTTTTTAGATGTATAGATTATTTGATTTTTCTTGCTTCTGTGTCGAAACTTAAAATCTTTGAAGCTTCGATTAATGATCATTTGAAATAGTTTTTAACTCTATCAATAGTTTTTTGATTTAATTGTACTTGATATTTATCATTGAGTAATTGATCGTAAGACTGAAGAATAGTTTTTCTACTGTTAGTATTTTGATTGCTTGCAAATTTTAGATAATTTTCGTCAGTTCTGTTGAAGATATTTTTCTTTGAACTTGCTAATTTAACTAGATAAATTTCGTTATCCTTATCATTAACCAATGTAAAAGAATTAATAGGTAAAGAATAAAGAATTTTTACTGAATTTGTTTCGAATTTATTATTATCATTGATAGAATTTAGAGTTAAGTATTCAATATTAGAACTGCCTATTTCTAAAAATTTATTATTATCAAATTCTTTTTTTTGTATTTCTTCTAAAACACTTCTATTTTGATCAAATTTACCTTTTTGATAAATCAAATTACGTATTTCATTTTTGGTTGTTTGATCTGTTAAGTCAGGAACTCGATCATATTGGTTAGTAATAGAATATAATAAAAAGTTATCTCCATTTTCAATAAGATCTATTTTTGACGATCTTTTAGAATAAATTTTATCTTCGTTTATTTTTTCTATTGATGTTGGTGTGAATTCCTTAATTTCTAAGACATTAACCTTAATATTCTTAAGAATTGTTTCAAAAGTATCTCCTTGAGAAATTTTATTTTCAATTTTGTCAATTTCATCAAAAAATCCTTGATTGAATTCTTCTAATCCAATCAAATTTTTAGGATTTAATACAACATATTTAAAATCAATATATTCTCTTTTTAATTGATCTTTATTTTCTTCCAAAAATTTTTCAATTTCTAAATCAGTATAATCATTTTTTTCTTTATAAAAATTTATCATTGAAAAATATTCAAGATCTAAAGATTTGTTCTGTTCTTCAAATTTTTTTTTAATTAAAAATTCTGGAGTTATTGTTCCAGCACCAATTAAATCAAAGAGATGTTTTTGAAGCTCTCTATTTTTTAGTTGAAGCTCAAACATTGGTGCAGACATATTATTTGTGAGTAAGAATTTTTCATATTTAGTTCTTTGAAATACTTTATTTTCATCAAGAAAATTTTCATTTTCTTTTATCTTTTTCAAGACAGTAAATTCTGTAATAGATAAATCGAAGTCTTCTACTTCCAAATCTATTAAGGTTGTTGAGATAAGACCTGATAACAATTCTTCTATAATGTTGTTGTCTAAATTTTCCCTAATTGCTTGTTGTGAAATTTTACTTTCATTAAGGTAATTCATAAAATCTTGGGTAGTTACATTAGTTTTATTTATTTTCGCAATGTTGTTTTGATTGTTAGTGCTGAAACCACCACCAAAACCACCAAATCCAAATGCAATGATAATTACTGCAATTAAGATTAGTCCACCTAATTTTTTTCCACCAAAATTTTTTAAAGTTTTTATCATCGTGTCATTAATATATTGATCTGTAAAAAACAAATCTATAGATTAAAAATTCATTTATGACAAATAAATATATGTATTTTATAGCTAATTGGAAAATGTTTGGTGATTTAAAAACTCTAAATTCATTGGATAAAGTTATAAAATTTTCAAAAGCTAATAAAAAAAATAAATTTAAATTAATTTATTGTCCTCCAAACACACTTATTCGTCCTTTATCAAAAAGACTTAAAAATACAAATATAGAAGTTGGTGCACAAAACAGTCATGAAAATGAAAACTCTGGACCTTACACAGGCCATGTTAATTCAAAAATGTTAAAAAATGTTGGAGCCAAATATGTAATTTTAGGTCATTCAGAAAACAGGCAAGAGGGCGAGAGTGATAAATTAATTAATTTAAAAATTAAGAGTGCAATTAAAACAGGTTTAAAGATTATTTTTTGTATAGGAGAAACTTTAAAAGAAAAAAGAAACAAAAAAACTAATCAAGTTTTAGCAAGACAAATTAACAATGGTTTAAAATTAATTAATAATAAATCTAACATCATTATTGCTTATGAACCTGTTTGGTCTATTGGAACAGGAGTAATTCCAAAATCAGAGGATTTAAAAAAATCTGTATCATTTATAAAAAGTAAATTTAGAAAAAAATCTCCAAAAGTCTTATATGGTGGCTCTGTAAATGCAAATACCATTACTGAATTAAAAAATATTAGTATCATTGATGGTTTTTTGATTGGTGGTGCCTCTCAAGACTCAAAAAAATTTATTGATATAATTAAAAAAACCTATAATTAGTCCGTCATGGAAACATTGCTTTTAGTTATTAACATCATCTTGGCTGTAATTTTGGTTTTATTAATTTTGTTACAAAAATCTGAAGGTGGAGCATTGGGTATTGGTGTTTCTCAAGAAAACTTTATGTTATCAAGATCTGCTGGAGGCTTTATGACTAAAGCAACTGCTGTTGTTGCTACTTTGTTTATAATTTGTAGCCTAGCATTAACTATAATTTCAAGAGCAGAATTAACACCCACAAGTTCTGTTTTAGACACTGTTGAAGAAAAAACTGAAGATACTCCCTCAATTCCAGAAAACAATTAATTAACTCTTTTCAATTCATTCTTTATTCGCTATAAGATAATTCCATGGCGCGATATATATTTGTCACCGGCGGCGTGGTTTCTTCCTTAGGTAAAGGTCTCTCTTCAGCATCCCTAGCTTATCTTTTACAATCCAGAGGTTATAAAGTTAGATTAAGAAAATTAGATCCATATTTAAATGTTGATCCAGGAACAATGAGTCCATTTCAACATGGTGAAGTTTATGTAACAGACGATGGTGCAGAAACTGATTTAGANTTAGGACATTATGAAAGATTTTCAGGAGTATCAGCAAAAAAATCAGACAATATTACAACGGGTAAAATATATAGTGATGTTTTAAAAAAAGAACGTAAAGGCGAATACTTGGGTAAAACAGTTCAAGTTATTCCACATATAACTGATCGAATAAAACAGTTTATNAAAAATGATTCATCAAAAGAGGATTTTGTTATTTGTGAAATAGGTGGAATTGTTGGNGATATNGAAAGCTTACCATTTGTTGAAGCTATTAGACAATTTGCAAANGATGTTGGNAAAAAAAATGCATTNTTTATTCATTTAACATTAGTGCCATANTTAAAAGCATCTGATGAAATTAAAACAAAACCTACTCAACATTCTGTTAAAGAATTAAGAAGCATAGGTATCCAGCCTGATATTATAATTTGTAGATCCGAAAGACCAATACCTTAGAGCATAGAAAGAAAATCTCATTATTTTGTAATGTTGATATTAAAAATGTAATTGAGACAGTAGATGTTAGAACTATTTATGAGGCTCCTATGAGTTTTTATAGAGAGAAATTAGATCTTCAGGTATTGAATTATTTTAGATTAAAATCTAAAAAATCTGCAAACCTAAGCCCATGGAAAAAAATCACTAAAATTATTTTACAAAATAAAAAACAAGTAAACATAGCAATTATCGGAAAATATGTAGAATTAAAAGATGCTTATAAATCTTTAGATGAAGCTTTAACACATGGGGGTATAAATAATAAAATTAAAGTTAATTTAGTTAGAATAGATTCTGAAAAATTAAAAGTTTCAGAAATTAAGAAAAAACTTAAAAATATTTCAGGGATATTAATTCCAGGTGGATTTGGTAAAAGAGGAACAGATGGAAAAATTGAAGCTATAAAACATGCAAGAGTAAACAAAATCCCTTTTTTAGGTATTTGTTATGGAATGCAGATGGCAATTATTGAATTTGCTAGAAATCAATTAAATTTAAAAAATGCTACATCCAGTGAATTTGACAAAAAAGGTTTGCCAATAGTTGGATTAATTAATGAGTGGTCTAAAGATGGAAAAATGATTAAGGGAACAGATAAAGATCTTGGCGGTACTATGCGATTAGGTTCTTATGATGCTAAGTTAAAAGATAATTCTTTAATTAGAAAAATTTATAAATCAAAATTGATTAAAGAGAGGCATAGACATCGATATGAGGTGAATATTGCTTTTAAAGAAAAATTTGAAAAAAAAGGCCTGATTTTTTCAGGATTATCGCCTGATAATAAATTACCAGAGATAATAGAGTTAAAAAATCATCCTTGGTTTATAGGTGTTCAGTTTCACCCAGAATTTAAATCTAGACCTTTAGCTCCTCATCCTTTATTCTCATCTTTTATCAAAGCAGCAAAAAATCATAAATGAGCAGCATTAAAGTTAATTGTAACAATATAGAAATTTCAAACGATAATAAGATTTGTATTATTGCTGGACCTTGCCAACTTGAAACAGAACAACATGCAATGGATATGGCGGGTAAAATCAAAGAAATTACAAATAAATTTGGTTTAGGATTTATTTATAAAACTTCTTTTGATAAAGCTAATAGAACCAGTCTTAAAGGACAAAGAGGAGCAGGCCTTGAGGCTTCACTTCCTGTATTTGATAAAATTAAGAAAGAATTAAACGTTCCAATTTTAACTGATATCCATAATGCAGATCAATGTTCGCTTCTAGCAAACCATGTTGATATATTGCAAATCCCAGCTTTTTTATGCAGACAAACAGATTTATTAATTGCTGCTGCAAAAACAAATAAGATTATAAATGTAAAAAAAGGTCAGTTTTTAGCACCATGGGATATGGTTAATGTTACAAAAAAAATTGCAGATTCTGGAAATCAAAATATATTGGTAACTGAAAGAGGGGCAAGCTTTGGTTATAATNCTTTAGTTTCTGACATGAGATCTTTACCAATTATGGCAAAGAATGGTTATCCAGTAATTTTTGATGCCACTCATTCTGTTCAACAACCCGGTGGACAAGGAGAGTCTTCTGGTGGTCAAAGAGAATTTGTTGAATATCTAGCAAGGGCAGCGGTAGCTGTAGGTGTTGCGGGTGTTTTTATTGAAACTCATCAAGATCCAGATAACGCACCATCAGATGGACCAAATATGGTTCCATTNGATAAATTNGAGAATTTGTTAAAACAATTAANNGATATTGATAATTTAATAAAAAAATAGTGAGTAAAATTTTAAAAGTAAAAGCACGTCAAGTATTTGACAGTAGAGGAAATCCCACAGTTGAAGCAGAAGTATATACCAAAAACATTAGTGCAACTGCTATATGTCCATCCGGTGCATCCACTGGCACNTATGAAGCTTTTGAAAAAAGAGACAAGAATAACAAAAGATATTTAGGAAAAAGTGTATTTAGTGCTGTTAACTTAGTTAACACTAAAATTTCAAACAAACTTAAAGGTCAAAGTGTCCATAATCAAGAACGGATTGATACTATATTAATCAATCTTGATGGCACAAGGCAAAAAACTAATCTTGGAGCAAATGCAAT
>JGI26380J51729_10001091_pt1 | contig 13089 bp, 10 predicted proteins | sample SaaInlV_165m_DNA_FD_51729 | JGI IMG/M metagenome (IMG submission 51729) | reverse complement strand
CCCACATCATCGGCTCCCTGAGCTAACTTTGTCCAATGATTCATATTTAAATCTTTTGCTTTAAAAGTTTTATTGCCTACTGTATTTAAAAGAACTACTGACCCAATAGCCAAAGTTTCTAAATCAGCAATAGCAATCCTCCAACGATTGGTAAAAATAAATAGTAATTTATAAAATTGATACCAACAAAAAGAAAAATTATTTTTAAGTGACACTATAATTTCATCTGCAGTGAAAACTCTATTGGTTATTTTTTCCTCTATTAATATTTCACTAAACTTACTAAGCAAGGTAGTTAATTCTTTTAAAGTTTGTTCTGGTCTTACAGTAATAAATGCAGATCTATCTACAAAAATCTTTTTTCCATTTTTTCTAATTACTCCTGTTTTCTCTAATTCTTGAAGCTTACGTCTTATGCTTTCTTTAGGTATCTTAAGATCAGTTGAAATATCAGTGATATTGATTTTAGGAATTTCTATTGATTTATCGTTATAAAATGTATCGTAATCTACAATTAATCCATTTTTTCTAAAGAATATTAAGTCTTTATTTATTAANTAAACTAAAATTATGTATTTATCGATATCCTGAAAAACATTGTATGAACGAATAAGCCAACTAGATAATAATTCAAACCAATAGGGTGCGATTTTACTAAAGTTTTTANTGATAATTTTAAAGATTACATCTTCATTAATTTNATTGGATATGCTGGGTAATTTCTTCATATATTTAAAAAACCCAATTTGAACAATAAGTAGATAAGAGTCAACCCATTTTGGACAAACGTTGTGTATCTAATCTAAGCATTACATGATCTATTGTTTTTAATGAGTACAGAGAGCTTAAGTAGAACATCAGTTATTTTAGAGACCCCTAGAGTTAACGTCGATGTTCTAAAGCAAAGAATAATAGACCAGAAAAAAAAAGATAAAGTTAAAAGAACTGTTATTTTTTCAACTGTATGTGTTTCTCTGGGAATTTTAACACTTCTTTCCTCTTAAAATAAGAAATTTTTTAGAATAAATTAATATCATATAATCAGATATCCCCATTTTGATCAGCCTTTATATATAATTTTTTTTTGGTCGTGGTTAACTGTCTTTAATGAATAAAGAAGAGTTAGATAAAATTTCTGAGGATATAGAAAATAATACTAATGAAACTGAAGCCACAAAGAACTTGTGTGTGCATGATTTAAGACGAAAACTTAAAGAAAAACTAAAAAAAGAAACAATTAACAAAGTAATAATCTTATCTGTTCTAATTTTCTTTATTGGTTTTTTATCGCTACTTGTTTATTAAAGTTTCAAGATCTTTCTTAATAACATCAGATATTGAAATTTCTTTTTTAAGATTTTGTTTATATCGATTAAACTTGTTTTGACCTGGATACATTATTTCTTTTACACCTTTAATTTTAGGAAGTTTCTTAATAGTTTTAATATTATCCTTAATTCTTTGATTGTAATTTTTTTGAAATAAATTTGCTTTAAAAGTTATAAACAAATGACCAATATTTTGTGGTCCAGAAAAATCATCAAAAGGATCTTTAACCTTACCTGCATGATTTCCACCTGTAAGCACACCACTTAAAATATCAACCATCCAAGCAAGTCCAGATCCTCTGAAACCTGCAATTGGAAGCTGTACACCTTCCAATGCTTTTTTAGCATCTATAGTTGGTTTACCAAATTTATCTAAAGCAACACCTTCAGGAATTTTTTGATTGTTTCTTGCAGCAACTCTAATCTTACCTCTATTAATCATTGAAATCGATGTATCTAAAATAAATGGAATTTTAGATCCAGTTGGAGTTCCAAAACAAACAGGATTTGTTCCAAATAAAGTTTTTAATGCACCATGAGGCGCAACAGCAGGAGGTGCATTTGTGTAAATCATTGCTATTAAATTTTTCTTAACAGCTTGTTCTGCGTAATAACCAGACAAACCATAGTGACCGCTATTTTTTACAGCAACCATTCCAATACCTGTTTTTTGTGCATGTTTGATTGCAGTTTTAATTCCAAGATCAGCTGCAACAAAACCAATACTGTTATTTGCATCAATGTGAGAAATTGATTGAGAAATCTTTTTAATTTTAATTTTAGGTTTTGAATTAATTACTTTTTTTGAAATACGATCACAGTACATCTTCAATCTTGATAAACCATGCCCATAAGCACCAACTAATTCTGCATTAATTAATGCATTAGCTGAAATTGAAGCATGATCTTTACTTAAACCATATTTTTGAAAAATCTTTATGATTTCTTTTTTAAGTAACGGGGTTTTCACTATTAGCCTTTACCACGCCATGGAATATATTTGTCTATAAGTTTTCTTAAGGTTACATCAAATAATAAACCCAACATTCCCATAACAAAAATTGTGATCCAAATAACTTCGTATTGGAAGTATTTCTTAGCAACGTTTTCAACAAAACCAATACCAGTNGTTCCTGCTAAAAATTCAGCTGCAACCAATGTTCCCCAGCACATACCAATTGCAACTCTTACACCAGTTAATATTTCTGGTAATGAATTTGGAAATATTACATATCTTAATATTTGCCACTTAGATGCTCCTAATGAGTGTGAGGCATGAATTTTTGATAATTGTGTACCTGATGCACCAGCTCTAGCTGATATAATCATAATAGAAAATGACACCATGAAAAGTAAAAATACTTTTCCAACGTTATCAATTCCAAGTACTGATATAATAAGTGGAGCCCAAGCAAGTGGTGGAACCGGTCTGTATAATTCAATTAATGGATCAAAAAATCCTTTGGCAAATCTATTAAGACCCATAAACAATCCAAGAGGTACCCCTAAGATAATTCCAATTACCAAACCTAACAATACTCTTAAAAAAGAATCCCATATATGTCCCATTGGAACAGGAATTTTAAATAATTTAAACTCTCCAGTAACTACACTTAAAACTTTACTTTTAAAGTTTGGTTCAACTACACCACTTTCATTATGAACAGGGTATTTACCTGGAACAAAATCCGCAATCCAATCTGGTAAAATAAAACCAACTATTTGACTAACATCCATCATTTCAAACCAAAGCAATGGAATATTTTTAAAACCTACACTAGGTTTTGATAAAAGAATAAATTTATCTAGAGTATCAGAAGGTTTGGGTAGCCATCTTCCNGAACCTTGCTCAGAACAATTTGGACCACTTGATACAATTGTACCAGCTGGAAATAAAAACATATCCACATATTTTAAAGAGCCTTGCTCTTTTTTTTGAACTTTATCAAAAGATATGATTGCCCCTTGCAAATCATTTAAAGTTTTAGGGGGAAAAATACTTGCATATTCTATTCTTCTTGCAATTTTAAGAACATCTTTTGCTAATGTAGAAGCAACTTCTTCACTGTCATTAGCTTCTTTTCTAAATGTTTTAACGTCATCTTTAATTTCTTTCATAACTGATTTGTATTGAAAGTTATGATTTCTTAATTTAAAGAATTCATCGCTAATTACTTTAAGTTCTTGTGCTGCTGCATCAAATTTTAGACCTTTGTCTGTTTTAGGAATTGTTGGAACTTCAACAGTATTTTCCACAGCTGTACCAGAAGCTCCCCAACCACCCTCAGCTTGAGCATCGATTAATCTTTTGTTTCTTTGTTCCGAACTTTCATAGGGATAATCTTTTTTCTGAAATTCAGCAGATAATTGATCAATTTTACCTGCAAGTTCAAAAATTTTTACTTTTGTTTGATTATCTAATAAAGCTTCATTAGTTAATAATGGAATTGTTGATTTAGTCTTATCAATTAATCCAAGTAAGATTGTTCTATGTTGTTCACTAATTTCGCTTGAGTTTTTAATTTCATTTTTAAGCTTTGTTATATTTTTATTTTCAGCTTTAATAATAGATGTACTTTTGAACTCTCTTTCTTCAATAGGGAACAAGTATTTTAAGGATAATAAAGAGTCATTTACTTTGCCAACCTGGCATAATTCATTAGCTGATTGAGGGTAAAAAGATTTTGCTATATCCCACGAATAATAAAGCCAAGTTAATAAAATAACACTACTTCCAACGATAATCCAATGAGTTCCACCTTTAGCTCGTTCTGGGTTCCCAAAAACAGCATCTACTTTTTCAGTTCTTATAAGTTTTCTGCCGTACATAATGCAGCCAATGATAGCTACAATAATTAAAAAAGTTATAATTTGAGTAAACATACTAGATATCCTTACCCATTATTTCTTCTTCCATGTTCCAAATCATGGTTAAGATTTCTTCTCTTTTACTAGTAAAATCTTTTAAATTTTTAATGTCTCTTAAGTCCTCTTTTAAACCCATTGAAGCAAATGGAAGATTGTACTCTTTATGTATACGTCCAGGTCTTGGTGCCATTACATAAAGTCTTTCACCAAGTAGTAAAGCTTCCTCAACAGAGTGAGTAATTAAAATAATTGTTTTTCCAGTTTCTTTCCAAATTTTTAAAACAAGTGACTGCATCTTTTCTCTAGTAAGTGCATCTAATGCTCCTAAAGGCTCGTCCATTAAAATTAAATCTGGATCATTGATTAAACATCTAGCAAGAGCTACTCTTTGCTGCATACCACCAGATAATTGGTAAGTTGGAGTATTTCCAAATCCTTGAAGACCAACTATTTCTAACCACTCTTCAACTTTTTTTGCTGTCTCAATCGGATCTTCTTTTTTCATTCTCAATCCAAAATTGACATTTTCAGCAACTGTTAACCATTCAAACAATGCACCTTGCTGAAACACCATACCTCTTTCAACACCAGGTCCATTAATTTCATTGCCCCCTAATATTATTTGACCTGAAGTAGGTCTTAAAAATCCGGCTGTAATATTAAGTAAAGTAGTTTTTCCACATCCAGATGGGCCAAGAACTGTTAAAAGTTCTCCTTTTTTTAAAGTAAAATTTACATCTTTTAATGCATGAACAGTTTCTCCTTTAGGTGTTTTAAAAATCATGTTTAGATTTTGAGAAACTAGATCACTCATAAGAATACTTTATAATAGAATATTTTAAAAAAATAGGCACCAATTATTTCTAATTGGCGCCTATTAAAATTTATTTTACTCTCTTATTAAAGAGGTAAAAAACTTGTGTCCACTGCTCCGTTAGGAGTATCCATTCCTTTTAAGAAACCAGCAAGGTTTCCAGAAGTCATAGATTTTTCAGTTTCTGCAGGTGTAAGAAATTTAAATCCACCGATTGTTTCTTTCATATCACCAAGTTTCATTTCAGCATCTTTTGCTATTACTTTCATATCTGATTTACCAGAAGCGTATCTAGCATTTGCTTCATGAGTTACTTCGATGAATGTTCTTAACATACCAGGGTTTTCTTTCATGAACTTGTCAGTTACAGAAGTAATATCGATACCTAAAATACCAGCATCTCTAGCTTCTTGTACTGTTAAAAGTCTTGATCCAACTGCAGTTGCAGCTTTGATAGAGTTACCACCAAATAGACAAGCCATAACAACATCACCACTTACTAAAGCAGCAGCACCTTCTTCTGGGTCCATTTGAATAACGTCCATTTTAGATCTGTCAGCTCCAACAACTTTCATACTTTCGTCAAAAACGTATTCAGCCATTGTTCCAAGTGGAACAGCAACTTTTTTACCTTCTAGCTCAGATCCATTTGCTTTTGTAATTCCAGAAGCGTTAGATGTAACACAAGTTGTTCCACCCATTCCGTATTCCATAGCGATGTCTACAAGTTTTAAAGGAGCTTTTGATTTAACAGCATTAATAAAAGGTACTAAACCTTGTGAGTAAGAAATATCAATATCTCCTGCTAACATAGCATCAGTCATAGCACCACCGTTTGAAAAGTTAGTCCATTTAACTGGAACACCTAAAGCTTTTTCATACATGCCTTTAACTTTGTCTTCTTGGTTTGGCGTTGGCCATTCTAGAAAGAATGCAACTCTAACTTCTTTAGCTGCTGAATTTGCAACTGAAATAGAAAGATTAAGAGCAACGATTGAACCAAGGATAAAACTTAATATTTTTTTCATTATTATTCCTCTGTTTAATTAATTAAATTAAACGTATTTAAATTCAATTTGTCAGCGAAGTAAAACAAAAAAATGTCACTTGCTACAATCTATGGTTGTGTCAATAATGTTCTAGTTTAAGTATTTATTTTAGTCTAAAGAGGCCGTAAGTTTAACTTACAAAAAATATTTAATATCAAGAAAGAAAATTTATGAGCTCAGAAAATAGAACTTCAGTTCCAAATTCATTGAACGAACATTGGATGCCGTTTACATCTAATAAAGATTTTAAAGCAAATCCAAGATTAATAACTGAAGCAAAAGGTGTTTATTTAAAAACGCACCATGGAAAAACTCAAATTGATGCAAGCTCAGGATTATTTTGTAATCCACTAGGTCATGGAAGAAAAGAAATTACAGAAGCTGTTACAAAACAATTAGAAACCTTAGATTATGCTCAACCTTTTCAACAAGGTTTTGGTGGTTCTTTTGAGTTAGCTTCAAGAATAGCTAAACATACACCAGGTGATTTAAACAAAATGTTTTTTACAATTTGTGGCTCAACTGCTGTTGAAACTGCAATTAAAATTGCTGTTGCTTATCATAGAGCAAAAGGAGAGGCGCAAAGATTTAGATTTGTAGGACGTGAAAGAGGTTATCACGGAATGAATATCGGCTGTGTTTCAGTTGGTGGAATGGTTAATAATGTTAAAACATTTGCGAGCATTTTAATGCCAGGTGTTCAACACATCAGACACACTCATTTACCAGAACATAAATTTGTAAGTGGTCAACCAGAAACTGGTGATTATTTGGCTAATGATTTAGAAACTATTTGTCAAAACTTCGGTGGTGAAAATATTGCAGCTTGCATAGTTGAACCGATCGCAGGATCAACAGGTACTTTAGTTCCACCTAAGGGATATTTACAAAAACTTCGAGAGATTTGCGATAAGCATGGAATACTTTTAATTTTTGATGAAGTAATTACAGGATGGGGCAGAACAGGCTCTAAGTTTGGAGCTGACGAGTTTGGTGTAACACCAGATATTATGACAATGGCAAAAGCTACAACAAATGGTGTTGTACCTATGGGTGTTGTCGCGTGTAATGATAGTATTTATGATGCAGTAATGGATGCATCACCAACAGGCGCTGTTGAATTATTTCATGGATATACTTATTCAGGAATTCCAGTTGCAGTAGCAGCCGCACTAGCAGTTCAAGATATTTTCGAAAAGGATGATATTTTTAACAGAGCCAAAAATTTAACACCTTATTTTCAAAAAGGTTTATTTTCACTTCAAGATTTAGAGTCAGTAGACAATATTAGAGGATATGGAATGATGGGTGGTATTGATATGAAATTAAATACGAAACCAGGTAAAGCAGGTTTTGAATGTTTTAAAGCGTGTTATGAAGCAGGAGTAAACTTTAAAGCTACTGGTGATTGTTTAATTATTGCTCCACAATTTATTTGTGAAGAAAAACATATTGATGAGATTATTGATAAACTTAGAACAGGTATCACTAACTATCAAAAAAACCAAAAAAACTAATTAGTTTTATTAAATTTAAAAGAGAGAACAAAAGTCATGAAGATAGGCGTACCTAAGGAAATCAAACCACAAGAAAATAGAATTGGATTAACTCCAGAAAGTGTAAAAACTTTAGTATCTGAAGGCCATGAAGTTATAGTTGAAAATAACGGTGGTTTTGAAGCTGGCTTTGAAAACGAACAATATACAAGTGTTGGTGCGAAAATTGCTAACAATGCCTCTGATATTTTTAATGATGCTGAAATTATAGTTAAAGTTAAGGAGCCTCAAAAAGTTGAAGTGGATATGATTAGAGAAAATCAGATTGTATACACTTATCTACATCTTGCAGCTGCTAAAGAATTAACTGAAGGTTTGATAAAGTCTAAAAGCATTAATATTGCATATGAAACAGTAACAGATGATGATGGAAGACTGCCGTTGCTAGCACCTATGAGTGCTGTTGCAGGTAGAATGTCTGTTCAAGCTGGAGCTCACTGTTTAGAAAAAAATCAAAATGGAAGAGGTCTTTTATTAGGTGGTGCACCAGGTGTTGCAGGTGGAACGGTAGTTATTTTAGGCGGTGGAGTTGTTGGAGAAAACGCAGCTGTTATAGCAACTGGTATGCAGGCTAAAGTTCATATTGTTGACAAATCAGAAGCAAGATTAAAACAGCTTGTTGGAATGTTTGGTGATAAAATTATCCCAGAACAAAGTGATAAAATCGATTTAAATAAATTAGTAGCAGAAGCTGATCTTTTAGTTGGTGGAATTTTAATTCCTGGAGCTGAGGCACCAAAATTAGTGACTAAAGATATGATTAAAACTATGAAGAGAGGGTCAGTTATAGTTGATGTTGCAATTGATCAAGGTGGATGTGTTGAAACAAGTAAACCAACAACCCATGGTGATCCAACATATATAGTGGATGGTGTTGTTCATTACTGTGTAGCAAACATGCCTGGTGGAGTACCTAGAACTTCAACACTTGCTCTAAATAATGCAACTTTACCTTTTTTAGTAAAACTTGCTAACAAAGGTTATCAAAAAGCCTTAGGTGAAGACAAAAACTTTTTAGCAGGATTAAATGTTCATAAAGGTGATGTTACATATAAAGCGGTTGCGGATGTATTTGGATATGAATACGTAGAACCATCAAAAGTTTTATAAATTAACTTATATTCTTTTGATAATATAATTTTCCATAACTAAAGTATCCATTTTAGTTCTTAGAAAACAATCTAAAGCTTCCTCTGGTTTGCTAACTATAGGTTCATTTTCATTAAAAGAAGTGTTTAAAACAATCGGCACTTTAGTTAGCTTATAAAATTCTTTGATAAGATCATGGTACTTTTCATTAGTTTCTTGATAGACGGTTTGTAGTCTACCCGATCCATCAACATGGGTAACAGCAGGTATAACTTTTCTTTTGTCATCTTTAATTTGGTATACTTTCATCATAAAAGGAACTTCATCATCATTTTTAAACCATTCTGAAACATGCTCTCTTAATATAGAGGGGGCAAATGGTCTAAAGCTTTCTCTTCTTTTAATTTTAAGATTTAAAATATCTTTCATATCTGATCTTCTAGGGTCACCCAAAATAGATCTGTTACCCAATGCTCTTGGACCCCATTCCATTTTTCCTTGAAACCAACCCACAACCTTTCCTTCAGATATATCCTTAGCAACTATTTTATTAAGCTCATTATTGTCTGAAATAAATTTAAAAGAACATTTTTGATCTTCGATATTTTTTTCATTTTTTTTAAGACAATTAAATATCTGATCATTATTAAAGGAAGTTCCCCAATAAGCATGATTCATTTTAAAAGTTCTTTTTTTATTTGAATTTTTGTAATNAGTTGCAAAGGCTGCTCCNATCGCACCACCNGCATCTCCAGCAGCAGGTTGAATATAAATGTTATTAAACTTTGTATTATTTTTAATTTTGCCATTTGCTACAGAGTTCATGCCACAACCGCCAGCAATACATAAATTATCGTTTTGGTATTTTTCATACAAATTGTTAAGAATATTTAAAAATGCTTCCTCGTAAACTTTTTGTATTGAGTGAGCCATATCTTTATGAAATTCAGTTAGCTCTTCACCTTGAATTCTTTCAGGACCAAGTAAAGTCTTAATCTTGTCAGAATATAAATCTTCTATTTCAACTTTTCCATTTTCCCATCTGTAATTAAAGTTTTCTTTATGAAATTTAAAATAATCAAGATTTAATTCAAAATTACCATTAGTTTTAATCAATAAAATTTTTCTTAATTGCTCCACATATGTTGGTTTACCATAGGGGGCTAATCCCATAATTTTATACTCATCCCCATAATTTTTGAAACCCAAGAATTGAGTCAATGCTTGGTAAAAAATTCCAAGAGAATGAGGAAAATGAATTTTGTTGTCTATTTTTATTTCATTTTCTTTTCCATAACCCCACGCTGTACTCGCAAAATCTCCAAAACCATCTACTGATAAAATACAAGAATTTTCAAAAGGAGAAACATGAAAGGCAGATGACAGATGAGCATAATGATGTTCAATATTATTTATTTGACCTTTGAAATTAGATCCTTCAAATTCTTTATTAATTAACTCTCTGATAGAGTCATATTTTTTCTTTTTTTTTAATCTATTAAAAATCAATTTCAAACTTGGTCTATGTTTGATTAAAAACAAAATTTTTTTAAAATAATTAGCCTTTGGATCAATGTTAATACTAATATGATCAATATCACTTAAATCTAAGTTTGACTCTTTGAGGCAATACTTTATTGACTCTATAGGAAATCCTGCCCAATGTTTAATTCTATTGAATCTTTCTTCTTCAACAGCAGAAATAAGCTTTCCGTCTATTATTAAACATGCCGAAGAGTCTGCATGAAAAGCGTTAATACCTATAATGTTCATTTTTAACTTTATACACTCACTATATCAAAATATNGATATATTCAATTTTTATCATATAAATATTATAAAAATAATATTAGTTTTAAAAATACATTAGATAAATATTACATGCGAAAGCTTAATTATAAAATTAAAGATGATTAAAAAAATATTATTCAAAGATATAATTTTTAATAATTTAAATCATAAAAATTTTAATAAAATAATATCTAAAAAAGGTCTTTTTGTATTCCCTAGTGGCCCAGGTATTGCTTCAATAGATACAAATAAAGAGTATTTTGTATCTCTAAAAAAAGCAGATTTANTATTTTTTGATAGTGGTTTTTTTGTTTTGTTGCTTAAGTTTTTCAAAAATATTAATGTAAAAAAATTCTCTGGATATAAATTTTTAGAGTTATTTTTTGCTTACCTAAATAAAAATAAAAAAAATAAAGTTTTTTGTATTGACCCAAACCAAAAATTTTCAAAATCAAATAAGATATTTCTAAATCAATTGGGAGTTAAAAAAACTTACCATTATCTGGCACCTAAATTTAATAATAAAAATGTTTTTGATAAGCGTCTTTTAAAAAAGATTATTAAAACTAGACCTGACTTTATAATGACAAATATTGGTGGTGGTATTCAGGAAATCTTGGGCTTATATCTGAGAGAAAAATTAAAATTTAAAGTTACTATAATTTGTACTGGGGGTGCCATTTCCTTTTTTACAGGAGATCAAGCACCAATAAATAGTTTGATTGATAAATTCTATTTAGGTTGGTTGGTTAGATTAATCTTTAATCCATTTACTTTTTTTAAAAGATATTTGATCGCTTTAAGATTAATACCTATGGTTATCTTTAATAGAGTTATTTCAAAAAAATGATAAATAAATTACCTAAATTTTGTAAAACAGTTGTAATTGGAGGAGGTGTTGCTGGATGTTCAGTTGCTTACCATTTAGCAAAATATGGCTGGAAAGATACAATATTACTTGAAAGAGATCAGTTAACCTCAGGTACAACTTGGCATGCAGCAGGACTAGTTGGTCAGTTAGGTGCAACTGCTACAATTACAAAACTAAGAAAGTATTCACTTAATCTTTATAAAGAACTTGAAAAAAAAACGGAACTTTCAACTGGTTTAAAACAAAATGGTGCAATAACGGTTGCAAGCTCAAAAGAAAGACTTCAAGAGCTGTTAAGACAAGCAACATCTGCTCAACTTTTTGATGTAAATGTTGACGTATTAGATAAACAAAAAATTAAAGATTTATATCCAGTAATTAATGACCAAGATATTTTAGGGGGTGTTTATATGCCTGAAGACGGTCAAGCAGATCCTGTGGGTGTAACAAATGTTTTGGCAAAAGCAGCAAAACTTGAAGGAGTTAAAATTTTTGAAAAGACGCCGGTCACTAAAATATTAGTAAAAAATAATAGAATAACAGGCGTAGAAACTGCAAATGGAAAAATAGATTGTGAATACGTTGTGCTTGCTACAGGAATGTGGTCAAGACAAATTGGTGAGGATATTGGGGTGAGTGTACCTTTATATCCCAATGAACATTTTTATATAATTACTGAACCTATGAATGATCTTCCAAAAGATCTCCCTGTACTGAGAGATTATAATGACTGCCTATATCTAAAAGAAGATGCTGGCAAAATGTTGGTAGGCATTTTTGAGCCAGGTGCTAAGAATGCTTTCAAAGAAAAAGGGATAGTTCCAAATAATTTTTCTTTTGGGGAATTTCCAGATGATTTTGATCATTTTGAACCTTATTTGGAAAAATCATTTAAAAGATTGCCAATATTAGAAAATGCTGGAATTAGAAAATTTTTTTCAGGACCTGAATCATTTACACCTGATACACAATATTTATTAGGAGAAACACCTGAAGTTACAAATTTATTTACATGTTGTGGTTTCAATAGTATTGGAATAGCAAGCTCTGGTGGAGCAGGCCGGGTTACAGCGGAATGGATGATTAATGGATATATGAATGAAGATTTATATTCATTAGACATAAAAAGATTTCAAAAATTTCATTCTTCCAAAAAATTTATAATGAATAGGGTTACAGAGACCTTAGGAGATTTATATGGAATGCATTGGCCATATAAACAACATGAAACTTCAAGAAATCAAAAATTACTTCCATACCATAATGATTTAAAAAATGCTGGTGCATGTTTTGGTCAATCAGGAGAATATGAAAGACCAATGTGGTTTGCTTTAAATAATTCTAAACCAGAATATGATTATAGTTTTAACTATCAAAATTGGTATCCATCTGTTGAATACGAGTGCAAAAATACAATTGAAAATGTTGGTTTGTTTGAACTCTCTCCTTTCTCAAAATATGAAATTAAAGGAGAAAAAGCATATGAAGAATTNCAAAGATTGTGCACTGCTAATATTAAAAACGAAATTGGAAAATGCACATATACTCATATGCTTAATGAAGGGGCAGGTATAGAAACAGATTTAACAGTTGTTTGTATTGATAATAATCATTATAGAATAATTAGTTCAGCTGCGGTAAGAACCCATGATAAAGCACATATTTTAAAATACCTATCACCTGATGTTGAATTTAAAGATGTTACTGATGATATAATTTGTCT
>JGI26380J51729_10001031_pt1 | contig 13491 bp, 9 predicted proteins | sample SaaInlV_165m_DNA_FD_51729 | JGI IMG/M metagenome (IMG submission 51729) | reverse complement strand
GATTATATAAGGAGCGTTTATGTTTAAGTACCGAGGGAATAGCTCTACCTTCTGATTCAAGGCGCTCAACAAACCAGGGAACCGTTAATTTATCGAGCAATTCAAAAGGACCGAATTGCCAATGGTAGCCAAGGGTCATTGCACTATCAATATCGGTAATATTATTGGCAATGTCTACTAAAATATCGGCACTGTAACAGACTGTGTTTGACAGCACCTCCCAGCAATAACGGCCGATAAGATCATCGGTTAATAATAAGGTTTGCAGTGATGAAGTTGTTGTCTGTNAATCATTAACCGNTAAGGGTTTAGTGCTGATGTGGTATTGNCCGGTTTTTAAATTAATAGATTCCTTAATACGCTGACCATCCGTTGTGTTTAAACGGTAAAACCCTCCTTTACCCTTACGTCCGGTATACCCTTTAGCAATCATTTCATTGACCAGATCAGGTATATGACTAATCTGATGGAAAGCATCCGTCTCAGGCAGTGCTTTTTTCATACTCAGCATAATAGCGGGCATCAAATCCAGACCCACAAGATCGAGGAGACCAAAAATACCTGTTTTAGGTATTCCAAACGGTTGCAAGGCAGCATCTGCTTGTTCAATTGTCAGGCCCATCGCTATTGCACTGTTCATACCACACTGTAACCAGTAAATACCGATACGATTGGCAATAAATCCGGGTGTATCATTACAATAAACAATGCCTTTACCTAACTGATGATCCGCAAATTCAATAACAGGTTGTACCAGCGCTGGTTGAGTCGTAGAAGTAATAACCACTTCCAGTAATGGCATATAACGGGGTGGATTAAAAAAATGACTGATAAAAAATCGTCGTGTGAATGTTTCCGGTAGGCCATCAATCAACACTGACACTGGCAGTGTTGAAGTATTTGATGAAATCACCGTATCCGGTGCACAGAGCAAATTTAATTTCTGGTAGAGATTATTTTTAATTGCAGGGTCTTCGACAACCGCTTCAATAACCCAGTCTACTTCTGCTACTTTATCCAAATGGTCTTCTATATTACCCGGGGTAATTAACCGCGCATTAGCGGGCTTCATGAAAGCGGCGGGTCGAACTGATAACAGCCGTTTAATAGCTGTCTCGGCCAGCTGATTTCTATTGCGGTTATTTTTTAACACAATATCCAGCAAATACACCGGAATGCCAGCATTACTTATATGCGCAGCAATACTTGCACCCATAACACCCGCGCCGATAACGGCTACTTTTNAAATAGCCATTAGATTGCCTCCAAAATAGTTGCAATTCCCTGACCACCGCCAATGCACTGTGTTGCTAAGGCATAACGCTTATTTTCGCGTTGTAATAAAATGGCTGCCTTTCCCGTTATCCGTGCGCCGCTCGCTCCTAAGGGATGTCCCAGTGCAATGGCACCGCCATCCATATTTAAAATATTTTCTGGAATTGATAAATGTTCCAAAACNGCTAATGATTGTGCCGCAAAGGCTTCATTTAATTCTACAACCCCCAAATCATGTAATTCTAACCCAGCACGTTGGAGTACTTTTTCAGTTGCGGCGACAGGCCCAATACCCATAATTTCAGGNGCACAACCTGAAACTGCAGTACTTNTAATGCGGGCTATTTTAGGTAAATTATTTTGGTCAGCATACTGTTCACTGCAAACCAGTACGGCCGCAGCGCCATCGGTTAAAGGAGAAGCCGTCCCCGCCGTAACACTTCCTTTTTCAAGAAAAGCCAAGGGTAATTCAGACAATATCCTTTCAGTGGTATCAGGGCGAATACAACCATCCTGATTAATCGGCATTGCCTGTGGCGTTGACGTAATTGGAATTATTTCATCTTGAAAAAATCCTTTTTGTTGTGCGATAGTTGCTTTCGCATGACTTTCTACAGCAAATTGTTCTTGAGTCTCACGTGCTATNTGATATTCCGTCGCTAAATTTTCAGCGGTTTCTCCCATACTGATATAGGCTTCAGGGTAACGATCATAAAGGACGGGATTAGGTAGACTATTATAACCGCCCATAGGAATACGAGTCATTGATTCAACACCGGCACAAATAAATAACGAGCCCGCATTCATTTCAATAGCCCCTGCAGCAATATGGATGGCTTGCATCGAAGAGCCACAGAAACGATTAATTGTCATCCCCGAAACTGAATGCGGTAATTTAGCCAAATGTACGACAATACGTCCTAAATTAAGCCCCTGCTCCCCCTCAGGAAAAGCACACCCTACAATCAAATCTTCAATATCAGCCACATTCACAGCGGTCTTATCGACTAATCCCATGACAACTTGTGCAATTAGATCATCCGGCCTAGTAACCGCTAATTGGCCCTTGAATGCGGGCGTAAAAGGTGATCTACAGTAGCCCGCAATAATTGCTTTATTCATGCGTGTTTCTCCTTTTATTAATGGCTCAGGCTGCGACGTAAAACTTTTCCGACAGCCGTTTTCGGTAATGATGATTTAAATTCAATAGCGCGTGGTAACTTGTAATCAGTTAGATGATGTTGGCAATAATGCATTAACTGTGCTTTATCTAGTGAGGAGTCATTCCTAACGACAAAAATCTTAACCGCTTCACCAGAATGTTGATCCGGTATTCCTATGGCACCACATTCACTCACTTGTGGATGCGCACATACAACCGACTCAATTTCATTTGGATAAACATTAAAACCAGAAACTAAGATCATATCTTTTAAACGGTCGACTAAATATAAAAACCCCTTGCTATCAAATTTTGCAATATCACCGGTCTTTAGCCAACCGTGTTCAGAAAGTGCCAATTGCGTTTCATCAGCATGCTGCCAAAAGCCGACCATAACTTGTGGCCCACGGATAAATAACTCCCCTTTTTCACCAACTGGAAGCAATTGGTTATTTTCATCACGAATCTCACATTCGGTAGAAGGCAACGGTTGACCAATACTGTTNGAAAAGTCAGGCCCCTTTAATGGATTAATGGTCACCGCAGGTGATGCCTCAGTGAGTCCATAGGATTCGACTAAGGTACAACCCGTGTGTTTTTTCCATTGCCGTGCGATATGTTCCCGTGTAGCCATTCCTCCAGCGACACTTAATTTTAAAGCCGAAAAATCGATTTGGTAAAAATCAGGGGCCTGTAAAAGCGTATCAAACAAGGTATTAACACCGGTAATACAGGTAAATTTTTTCGCCTTAATACTTTTTATCAAGAAAGAGACATTACGTGGGTCACTGATTAAAACATTCTCAGCGCCTAATTTCATAAAACACAATAAATTCGCGGTTAGTGCAAAGATATGATAGAGCGGCAATGCCGTAATAACAATTTCACTCCCGGCAGTTAATTCCTTTTCAACTATGTTTTCCTGGGTAATCCAATTGTCAATCTGCGCCAAATTACTCAACATATTTGCATGACTCAGCATAGCGCCTTTTGAGACACCCGTTGTTCCTCCCGTATATTGTAAAAATGCAATATCGTTCAAATCAATGCTCGGCATTTCAAACAATCGTTTTTTCCCTGAAACCAGTGTGTCATTTAAATAAACGGCTGTTAGTAAATTAAATTCCGGCACCTTTTTTTTAATATATTTAAGGGTAAAATTAATGACCCCTGATTTAGGCCAAGAGAAAAAATCACCCATCTTGGTGATAACAATATGTTTTACCGCTGTCTGTGAAGCAACAGATTCAAATAACCGCCCGACACTCTCGAATAAAACCACGACTGTTGCGCCGGAATCATTCAACTGATTTTTTAATTCTCTCGCACTATAGAGGGGGTTCGTATTAACGACAATGTGCCCTGCCCTGAGAATTCCAAATAACACGACAGGGTATTGCAAGCAATTAGGCAATATAATTGCAACCCGTGAGTGCCGTTCTAAATTCAGTGACAACAAATAACTGGCAAAANAACGGCTGTTTTTTTCAAGACCAGAATAACCCAGTTTCAAACCCATATGAGAGAATGCAGTATGGNCCTTATACTTCTGGGTTATTTGCTCCANAAAATCCACCAAGGAAGTATAAACCAGAGGTTTAATAAATTCCGGGACCCCATTTGGATAGTGTGCTAGCCATGGCTTAGCCATCATACTACCTTCTTAAATTCCGTTAGCACTGCCATTTCTTCTGAATTATGACGGTCTTTATAAGCATAGGCATCGTGGACAAAATCTTCAATCCGTTGCCAAATATTATCGCTGTTTTTATATAAAATTCCGTGATGATCAGCATGAATAATATGTAATGCCTTCTCATCGGTTATTAATTTATTTAGNATAATATCTGCACTTTTTATGGCGACAATAGGATCATTTTTAGAATAGATAAGTAAGGCTGGAATCTTTATTTCCGGGAGCACTANCAATAACTCATGAATTAAACGCCTCAATTCATACAAACTACGCACTGGAATTGAACGATAGTTAACCGAAGCATTCTCGGGATCATTATGTAAAAAAGGTTTAACCCCCTCAAGACTTGAAACCCAGCTAACTAACCGATTAGTCCCGTGTAATAAAGAGGCCAACATCATTTCTGAATTGACAAAGTGAACCGGTACAGAAACGGCGACTACAGCAATAACACGGGGTTTNTTTTCTGCTGCAAGTTTGAGTACCAAAGCGCCTCCCGTTGAAAATCCAATGAGTACAATTTGATTGACTAAATGTTCCAAAATCTCATACGATTGAGTAACTGAGTCATACCAATCTTCAGCCGTTCGCGTTCTTAAATCATGAGGTGATGTTCCATGACCTTTAATACAAACACCTAAAACCGTATAGCCTTGTTTATAGAGTTGCTCAGCTAAACCACGTACTTCTGCCGGGGAAGCCAATAACCCATGAACTAATAAAGCACCGCAACCGTTTTTCTTCTTTGGCATCAGTAAAAAAGGGCTGGGGTCAGCCGCGGTGTTTTCATATTGATTAATATCATCAAATTGTGGCTTTGAAAAATAATTCTTATCCCATTGTCGGGATACACATTGATCATCAAATAATGTTAATGCTAATTGCTTATTAGAAATCTTTTCCGCATCTTTAAATGCTTTTCTGAGTGCTTTGCCAATTCTGGTAAGCGGTGCAACCTCATTTTGATAAACGGCAACCAAGTTCTCCATTCGGATAGTTAATAGGTCATGTGAGTCATTTAATTTTTCTTTTAAAAAATAATTTGTTTTATCTTCTTCTATTAAATTCTGTCTTTTTGCAACTGCAAAGAAATTCAATAATCGCGCATTTTCCCCGCTGAGTAATTTTTGATATTCTTCGCTATTCAGTAAGCTTGAATGGAAGCGTAAACCGTCGTGTTTCTGTAGTGCTTTAATACCCAGATATAAAGCCTTATAGAACTGGTCCTTTTTAACTTCAAATTGACCTTTTTGATAACAAAAAATAATCAGTGTTGCAGCTAAATGACTTAAATTAACGGTTACATTGGCATATATTATTTTCATATACTGATTGCGCGTTGCCTTAGCATTTTTTCTGAAATACTGGCCTAATACTTTCTGTTTGAAATACTTAGGTTTTTGATGCAGTGCAAACACATCGTCAAGTGAATTAAATTCAGAAGCAACCAATTCCAATAAACTGTGATTCCATGGATGCCAAACTCGATAAGGGTCAACCATTTGACCCATCGTGACATCCATATCAGTATCTCTGGAAATAATGTTACCTTCTACTAATAACTCCTCTGTTTGTTTTAGCGTTAATCCACCCGAAATAAACTCAACCGCTTTTAACAACACGTTTTCAGATGACCGAATCGGATAAAAAGTTATATTAGAAGGGACTATTAATGTTGGCTTGGCTACTGACATAAGTAACGCATCCATATTTTCAAACTCTAATGTTTCTTGCCAATACATTAATTTACTGACGTTCTTTTTCCGGTAAGCATTTCTAACGGTGGCTTTAAACGCTTCAATGCCTTGGGCCAAAACCGCAGCGCCGGTGTGTTGTTTACGAATAACTCCAGACATTTGGTCAAACATTTGAAATGTTCCAGAATCGTCCATTACTCTGTGGTCTTTAACCATGCCCCCCTCAGGAAAAATAATAATTTTTTTTCCGTGTAATATCTGCTTTGCTAATAGAGGAAATAGCCGTTGGTGGTCATGCGGAATAACCCCTAATTTCTTTAAATAGGTTGATAAAATACTGTCATCGTCAAAAAACTCACCTGAGGCTATCGACCAACAATAATCTCCACTGGTCTCATGGATAAGGTACTGGGGGATAAATGTTTCAATACGTGAAAAGTGATTGAATAAGAAGATACTCCCTTGCTGAATTTGGTCACTCTCAGCATGAAGTTTAATATTGACTTTCAACATCTTTCTAAGCGTACGAAAAGCCCTCAATGACCAATCGTAAGTGGTCTTATCTATCTCGAACCATTGATCTTCATATTTCTGCTCATTCATAACAAACCTCGCATTATGAAGTGAAACTCTCAATATTTATAAATCAGTCTAGTGCGCTTAGTATTTGGATATAAGCCAATACTTATAGTTCAAATTTGATTGCTTCAAATGCTCTAAATAAAGGACAACATTTAACATCAAAGGACGCTTTTAATATTAGGTTAATACACCTAAAACCGGATGTGCGTAAAAATACAAACGATCCTTACAACACTGAAGTGACGTTACTATTAGCACTAATCTGCCAAGCTATCATAATATTCTCAGAGCATTAGTGAGACTTTACAATAAAAAAATAACGGTATTAATAAGGTTTATTAAATGCCAGCTTATCAAAAATTTTGCTTCACTCCATTGCTTTCAGGATGACGTTCACAAGTTGCATCTATAAGTTGGGGTGTTTCCTCTGACAGCGCACTATCAAACCTCTTAGAAGTGACAACTTTCCAAAGATGTCCTGATATTGCTTGCGAATAAAGGCGCTGTATTTGAGCTGTTTTTCCTTTTCTCAGCCATATAATTTTCTAACCCGTGTGGTGATTAAATACGTTAACCTCTGATTTTTCGAGTCTCATGCCATCCCATCCGTACAAAAAGATAATTTGATTAACTGTGACTACGCTTTTTACCGTCTGACCAAAATGATTGTAAATAATAAGACAATACTGCAACGCTACCCACCAAAATTGGAATTAATGCAATCGTTAAAATAAACCAATAAAAACTTTCCACACTAAACCTCCCATTACTAAAGCACTTTAGATGTTTTTTTAAAATCAAAAGTTCCTTGGCTTTAACTTTTTAAGATAAAACTTAAAACAACGTAGCCATAGAATTGCGAGTAACAGGGTAATGATATTAAGCCATACCATACATCTTAACGCTGAGGGTTAGTCCGTTCAAAAAGTACCTTGGTGTTAATTAAATCCTAAAATTTTTTTACAACGACAAGTTTTAAAGCGCACATTCTATGATGATAGCAAAAAAAATTAACTAATGACCCGAAAGGTAAGATTAACTCGCTCACCTTGACATTTACTTTTTGGTATCTCATGAAGCCAGTTATCCTGAGTCGCTCCTTTCATTAACAAATAACTACCATTAATTAATTCAAGGTGTCTTCTTTGTTTGGTCGATTTGTGTTTAAGTTTAAACCGCCGAGACTGACCAAAACTAACAGAGCCAATTACCGGATGCCGTCCAAGCTGACATTCATCATCACTGTGCCATGAAACGCTATCAGTACCGGACCGATATCTATTGAGTAGTACACTATTAAATTTAACCCTTGAAACAGACTCAATCTTACTTTTAATTTCTTCCAAAACCGCTATCCACGGTAGTGATTGCACAGTAATTCCTGAGTAACGGTATGTCTTATTGGGATCACCATACCATGCAGTTAATCTTGGCAGGTTATAGGTCTTACCATAGAAAGAAATTCGTTCTTGTTTCCATTGAATCTCATCTAATAGAGTGACCATAAACTTGCGTGATTCAGATTCATTAAAAAAATGTTTATACAAGGTAATATCACTTTCTGGTAAATCAATACTTGTAGCGCGAAGTTCCTGATTATCTACCAAAGAATCATAGGGTCTGCTGCGCATTTGATTAGCCTGGTTACATTCGATTACTGTACTGCAATAAAAAAATCAATTTGTACAAAAATGAGGCCCGTTAACCTCCTCACTTATAATTTAAGGAACTACTCGCAAAATTATTTTTTTAAAACAGCATCATTCCCAGTGAAAATTATACCCCATTTTTTCGTTACATTTCACAAGAGGCATAACAGCAAATAACAACAACATTAAACACAATAATTTATTCATAATTAAACCCTCTTCAAGTATGATTGATAAGATGCTAATACTAAAAAAGTTCGTTATTTATCTTTTAATTTTTATGCTTTTTTCTATCTTGCCCTTACAAACCTTATAGCAAAGAAAACCGTTAGTCATGACTAGAAACAGATGACCGCTTAACCTCTACTTTATACTGAAAAGTTTTCAAATTTAAAGGCAATAAATTCATCTAACCACTTGATCTGCTAAAAAAATTTAAGCTTAAAATTAAACCAATATGCTTATTAATTCCGATAAAAATCTTACGCCTAATACTGAATGATTTATTATCATCTTTATTTTAATGGTGGTTACAGAAATACTCTTTATTTTAGGGGCTACGCTAATGAATCACAAAAACCGTAAAGAACCACACCCATCGGGCACAGATGTTAAAGAAAACCCCGTTACTGTTCAAACAAAATCACCACGTACCAAGCCACAAATTTACCAAAAGGCAACATCCACACCCAGTACCGATGAAACCGTATCGGGCACAATTAAAGACCTATTCTCAAAAACAGTTTTCCTCAACCTTGAAGAACACTTAGAGCATATGGAGTTAACCGCGCAATCAGTCTTAGAAAAAGCTAACATCCCCACAGACAATTCAGTAGCTACCAATGATGGCTATACCATACCCAAAGAAATTGCTAAATCTAAATTTGGGGAATCCTCCGATGAATATTATGCAGGTTCAGTATTATTTTTTTGCTCACATATAAGAAACGCCGTAAAAAAAGGCAATTCAGAAGCGGCAGCACTATTTTCTTTGCAAGCAACTACTTTTTATCAAGCGCTTTTAATTGACCCCTATGCATACGCAATCGGACTAAAAATACTAAGTGAGAAAAAAAACCAAGACTGGATAACCCGAGCTATCGCTATTATGAAAAAAGAAGGCTACACTGAAAAACAATTGATCAGTCATTCAAGAACCGTTACATTCAGTAAGTTGGCCCTTTTAGTCGTAGCAGATCAAAGCCGATCCGGATTAAAAGCCGATAATAAAGAAGTGGTTAGACAAGCATTAATTTCTTATTTTAAATCCTGAACCTAACTGCAGTCATGCACTAATCATATTTGCAAATAGCGTCGTAATCCAATTCAACACGATCAACCCTGATGACGACTATTCAACTCACCCTATGTTGTCATTATGCACTGAAATCATAGCCTCTATTAAGGTATCCTTTACCCACGACTCTATATCTTAGTATAGGTTTCACAACGAATGAATAGCTTTTGTATGGCCTCTTTATCACGTCCAAATAGACACGGTACTGCGCGCCTATATTCATAATAAAATCCGGTAGTTTGTTGCTCATAGGAACGTGTTGCTAACCAAACAGGTGTTTGGGCCGCTTGACCTGGGGTTTCATGGCCACCAAACCCAAGATTATGACTCAAGGTAGAATTCACGTCACCCGGATGACAGGAATTAACATGGATTCGGTAAGGTTTTAGCTTGTCCGAAAAGGCAACAGATAACATCCGATTGGCCTGTTTTGATTGTCTATACGCGGTGTCGTTATGATAAGGTCGCTTATTAAATTCTAAGTCATTTAAATCTAAACCACCGGCCCAATAACTAGCCACATTAATAATCTGTGCCGAGCCCGAGTTTTTTAATATATCAGTAAAAGCTTTTACCATCCAAAAATAACCCAACACATTGGTAGCCATCTGTAATTCGATACCTTCACGGGTTTCCTGACGTCTGCGCGGTGCAGAAGCAGCGTTATTAATGAGTACATGTAAGGGCCCTGACCAACGTTCAGCTAACTGACAAATATCATGATAATTACTTAAGTCAACTAACGCAGAGAAAATACTTAAATTACCCGTTAACTGTATAATTTCATTAATAACTGATTTCGCTTTATCTTTATTTCGGCAAGCTAATACTACGGTATGATTGTGATCAATTGCACATTGTATGGCAATCGCTTTACCAATGGCACCGGTTGCGCCGGTTACTAAAAAAACCCGTTGACTCATTGCTTATACTCTAGTTTTTCTAAATAAATTTAGAAGGGTAAATAAACCACTGCATTTTGTTTAAACAAAGGAATAAGTAGTCGATTTCGCTTGCTATCAACACCCAGGTCAGCAGGCGCGTCAAGAGCATCTGCAAACAGTGAATAGGTATTATCTTCATTCAACGCATAAATAGCCGAGCCACCCCAACTCGAGAATAAAAATCGGCCATCATCGAGTTTAACTAATCCGTCTAAACCACCACGCGGAGGTGTGGGCAATATTTTTTGTTTTCCTGACGGTGTGATATGGATCATTCTTCCTGAGTTGAAGGTCACTACCTGTAATCCATTGCCATTATCCCATAGCCCATTAGGCGCACCCATTTTTTCATCCTTTACTACNAGTTCATAGCGGCCATTACCCCAAACTTTATAAATAGCATCAGTCCCTGTTGGTTTGAACGCCGCATTTAAACCACTGTCGGTCACATAAACAAAATCACCCTGACCCGGAGTAATACCATTTAAGAAAGTACTGCCGGCAATTGTTATCGATTTTTTTTGCTGCCCATCGGGGAGACTAAATATCTGTATCTGATTAATATCGGTCACATAAAGTAAATTATTAATGATTGACGCGCCTTTCGGAGCATGCAATGTTGTGCCGGGTTTTGCCCCATCAAGCCATTTAAGCTCAATCACTTTTCCATCCGGGCTTAATTTTGAAATAAACCCNTTACCATCTTTCGCCAGTGGATGTCCGTTAATATTAGTTACCAAATAAACATCTTCATGTGAATTATATTCAACCGATTCAGGCGTTAAAAAACCCACATTTTCGATGAGTCTACGGTTATTTGTTTCATTAGCTGAAACTATGAATGAGCCCATCAACATAAAAAGTAAAATTATTTTTGTTGGTTGTTTTAACGTTTTCATACTTACTCCGACAAGTTATTAAACAATTTATAACTGCTTATTTAAAACAAACTTAAATTACAATCTACAATCACCTTGTTCAACTATTAAGAAGGTGTAAAAACACGCCATGTGTAGCCTAATCATTCAACATATTGTCTCAGTGTGAGAGTATTGCCACGTTGTGTGAAATCAAGGTGTTTTAAAAAAGTCATCCCCAGCAAAATAACACCTTCATGCGTATTGGGGTTTATTGAGGCACCTACTTCGCGTATTTCAATAGTTCCGATGGAAATACGATCAAGACGTGTCGCGTACGTAGAAACGGTACCATTAGCAGTTACTGAATGAGTTTTCTGCCCTGTTTTTAACCCAATTTTTTCAGCAATATGAAAAGGAATAACAACATTGGTGGCACCGGTATCTAATAAAAAGATAACTGTCGTATTATTAATTGTACCTGAGCTTAAATAATGGCCCTCACGATTTCTTTGTAAGCGTACTTCCTTAAAATTATCTGAATCAGTATAAGCATTGGTAACCTGATTAGGATTGTGTTGTTCTTTAAGAAAACCATCAAAAAAAAACATCAGAATAATCAAAAAAAGAATCCACATGATCGTTAGCATAAATGCGCCCATGCGTTTTTGTTCAGTGTGCAATTGTTGTTGTTCGTCGTCCATTTAAATTAGGTTGAATAGTGATGATGAAAAGATTGAAACTTATGAAAAGATCATCACTTTTATAAATTTAATTATTTCATTCTATTGGTGAAACAGTTCATAGAAAATTAACTTAAATTAAACATTAGTTNCCTTTAAAGCGATTGCAGGCATCAAGGTATACATATTGAGCTCGAAGTGATCCCTGTTGATACAAACCATCAAGGAAACATTTCTCGTCCTCAAGGTCTTCTTCTGATACATCACGCCACCAATGTTTAACGGGGCCTTTGTCACCATTGTGCCAACGATATTTACGTTCTCTCAGGGTGTCTTTAACTGCAAAAGGCGCACCCATCGCCTGTACCCGTACAGTACGCTTATCTGCCTCTACCAGTAAACTCTCAAAAGCCTGTGGCAACAAATGAAATAACCAAGCCATTGCTAAACAATCAATCGAGGCCCGGTGCCCTTCATAAAACCAGCCCAACCGTAACAATAAATAATCAAGCGCTAGACTTTTAAATCCTAACGATTTCCAATCTACCCCCTTAAATGAACAGGCCCATGGATAAGTACNTTGCTCTGGGAAGCGTTTTTCAAACATCTGTCGGTCAAACCATGCATTGTGCGCGACAATTAATGAAGCATTTTGCAGCCATTGTGTGACTACGCCCACATCTATTTTTTGCCCTTTAACCATGGCATTAGTAATCCCAGTTAGTTGCGTAATTTCTTCAGGAATAGGNTTGCCCGGATCATCGTATAAACTAATAACACCATCAATAGTGCAAATTTTACCGGCCGAAGGACTATATGACACAACAACCATTCCTAACTCGGTAATAACTTCTTCTTGAATATTAAGCCCAGTGGTTTCAACGTCCAATAAAACCAGTTTCTTTTCATCCCCAATGGGATCTGATAACTTTAGCGGCCAAGTAACGCCTTCCAAGGTTAAAGGAATACGTTCCAATAATTTAAAATCAGTCGTTCTGGATTGAATCTCAGATACGCGCTCTAATGGAAATTCTGTTTGTTGTTTGCTCATAAATTAATTCAGGTAACTATTGGTACAATAAAAATTCTAACTATTTTGGAATCAATTATCTAACTGCAGTTTCTTTAAAAACTGCAACCTTTAAACAATAATGCAGTACTTTTTTAAGAAACATCATAGATTGTTCATTGTGCCTTAATTCCAATAATCTGGCGTGCTTTTATAAAATAAATTTAGCTTAATTTAATTATCGATTCCCTCCTTTTATATTATGGCGGCATAGTTTAAATGGGTTAGTATTATTGATGATATCAATAGTATTTAACTCATAACGTCTCACACTAAGGAATGACTAAAATATTTTTACTTTTGTGAGCTACTAATTTAGCTTTTAAGCGTTAACAGCCACCCTCGCCCATAACATAGCAACTTTGCCTCCCAAAACCACTTCATCAGCCGGAAACTATCTGGGTTTTTGAAGTAAATACAAAGTTTTACAAATAAAGCATATCTTCTTGGTTAAATTGAGAAGATCATTTAAGCTCTAATTTTGTGACTTTCTATGTGTTCGGTGCATTATCATGTCTGAAGTTAAGTTTTTTATTGGCCAAATTGTCCAACATCAACTATTTGATTATCGCGGGGTTAT
>JGI26380J51729_10001007_pt1 | contig 13600 bp, 17 predicted proteins | sample SaaInlV_165m_DNA_FD_51729 | JGI IMG/M metagenome (IMG submission 51729) | reverse complement strand
ATTAAGGGTAAAAAATATAAATATAATGACTCTAGATTTCCAAGACTTTCAAAAGCAGGACATTAAATTCGATATCAACGAATTACAAAAAGCATATTCAGAGATTATAAAAATTAAAAACTTTGAAGGACCTGATGGAATTACTAATTTTGGAGCTATATCTCTTACTCAAATTCCTGGTGATCCAGAATCAATTAAGGGACATAAAGCAAGAGGTGTTTTTTGGACCTATCCTAATTCATCTGGTAAAGAACAAATAAGAGACGAGAAAATAAATGAGGCTGATTATTCGGAATTTATTGATGAATATAAAAATACATATTTTAAAGAAGTTTTTGATTTACTGTCATCAAAATACAAGCTGGGAAGAATTAGAATTTTATTAAAACAACCAAGATCAACATTAAGTTGGCACAGAGATCCCGAACCAAGATTACATATTCCAATAATTACAAATCCTGGATGTCATATGGTTATCGATAATGTAGCCAAACATTTACCTGCTGATGGTTCAGTTTGGATAACTAATAATACAAAATATCATAATGCGTTTAATGGTGGTGAAGAGAACAGAATCCACCTGGTTGCTTGCGTATTGGATCATAAATTTAATTAATTTGAAAAAAATTTTTATTTCGTCAGATCATGCTGGGTACAAATTAAAAGAAATTATAAAATTATACTTATCAGAAAAAAAACTATCTTTTTTTGATATGGGTCCAGATAGTGACAGTAGAGTAGATTACCCTGATTTTGCACATAAAGTAGCGAAGAAAGTAAAGACCAACAAAAACAACGTTGGTATTTTAGTTTGTGGCTCAGGTATGGGGATGAATATTGCGGCAAATAGACATAAGAATATTCGTGCTGCTCAGTGTTTTAATTTAAAATCAACAAAATTATCAAGATTGCATAATGATGCAAATATCATTACATTAGGATCAAGATTGTTAACTAAAAAAACTGCTCTAAATTGTGTGAGTGCTTTTTTGAACACTAAATTTGAAGGTGGGAGACACTTAAAAAGAATAAAAAAAATATAATTATGTCTAGTGAAAAAAATTATTTAAACGATAGTTACAAAAGTTTTTTTGAAGATAGTTTGTCTACCAAAGATCCTGAGCTCTATAAAGCTATCAAGGACGAGCTTGTTAGACAACAACAACATATTGAGTTGATTGCTTCTGAAAATATAGTTTCTCAAGCTGTTCTAGAGGCCCAAGGTTCAGTTTTAACAAATAAATATGCAGAAGGTTATCCAGGTAAGAGATATTATAATGGATGTGAACATGTTGATGTCGCAGAAAATTTAGCTATTGAAAGATTAAAAAAATTATTTAATTGCAAATTTGCTAATGCTCAACCACATTCAGGGGCACAAGCTAACGGAGCAGTTTTTTTAGCTTTATTAAATCCAGGTGATACATTTATGGGAATGAGTTTAAATTCAGGTGGTCATATCACTCATGGATTAAAAATTTCAATGTCTGGTAAATGGTTTAACGCAATAGGTTATGATGTTGATAAAGAATCTGAACTTATCGATTATGATAATGTTGAAAAACTTGCTTTAGAACATAAACCTAAATTAATCATTGCTGGTGGAAGTGCTTATTCTAGAGTTATCGATTTTAAAAGATTTAGAGAAATTGCAGATAAAGTAGGAGCTTACTTAATGGTTGATATGGCTCATTTCTCTGGTTTAGTTGCTGGTCAAGGATATCCAAACCCATGTGATCACGCTCATGTTGTTACATCAACTACACATAAAGTTTTTAGAAGTGCAAGAGGGGGAATAATTCTTACTAACAACGAGGATCTTTCTAAAAAATTTAACACTGCTGTTTTTCCAGGTTACCAAGGTGGACCTTTAATGCATATAATAGCAGCTAAAGCAGCAGGATTTTTAGAAGCATTACAACCAGAGTTTAAAGATTATATTAAATCTGTTTTAGCTAATGCAAAAATATTAGCAGAAACTTTAAAGAATAATGGATTTAAAATTTATTCAGATGGAACCGATACACACCTAATGTTGGTAGATTTAAGACCCTATAATGTTAAAGGTAACTTAGCAGCAGAAAGCTTATCAAGAGCAAATATAACATGTAATAAAAATGGAATTCCTTTTGATGCAGAAAAACCAATGATTACTTCAGGTATAAGATTAGGCACTCAAGCAGCCACTACTCGAGGTTTTGGTTTAAATGAATTTAAAACAGTAGGTGAATTAATTACTAAAACATTAAAAGGGTTATCTGAAAATCCAACTGATAATAGCAAAGTTGAAAATGAAGTTAAAAATGAGGTTATTTCTTTAACTTCATCTTTTCCTATATATAAGAACCTTTAATAAATGATTTGTTCAATTTGTAAAAAGGGTGAAACATCCGTAGTTGACTCTAGACCAACAGAAGATGGTACAGCAATCAGAAGAAGAAGGCTTTGTGTTTGTGGNGCTCGCTTTACTACTTTTGAAAGAGTCCAGTTTAGAGAAATAATGGTCGTAAAAAAGAACGGAAGAAAATCTTCATTTGATAGAGATAAACTGTCTAAATCAATTTATATTGCATTAAAAAAACGTCCTATAGATACTGAAACCGCAGAAAAATTTATNAGCAAAATCTCAAGAGCATTAGAAGAATTAGGACAAAGTGAAATTTCAACGAACACCATAGGAACAATGGTTATGGAAGGTTTAAAAGAGTTAGATCCAGTAGCTTATGTTCGTTTTGCTTCTGTTTATAGAAATTTTAGGGAAGAAAAAGATTTTGTACAATTCGTGGACAAACTTGATGTCTACAAAAAAAGATAAATTTTCTATCAAAGACAAACTGTATATGGAGCTTGCTCTTGACTTAGCAAAATCTCGAGAAGGTCATACCGGTTCTAATCCCTCAGTAGGTTGTGTTATTGTTAAAGATGATAAAATTATATCAATTGGGCAAACCTCTTTAAATGGAAGACCTCATGCTGAGTATAATGCAATTAAAAATTGTCATGAAGAGATTCAAGGTTCAAAAATGTACGTAACATTAGAGCCATGTTGCCATCACGGAAAAACTTCACCATGCACATCATCAATCATTAATTCAAAATTAAGTGAAGTTATTTATTCAATAAAAGACATCGATAAAAGAGTAAGTGGAAAATCTAAAAAAATTTTAAATTCAAAAAAAATAATTGTCAAAACAGGTTTACTAAAACAACAAGTTACTCAATTTTATGAATCATATTTTTATAATAGAAAATACAGATTACCTTTTGTAACTGGAAAAATTGCAGTATCAAAAAATAATTTGATTTATAGTAAAGGAAATAAAAGAATAACAAACAAATTATCAGATAATTTAACTCATTTATTAAGATACAAAAATGACTCAATTATGGTTTCTTATAAAACACTAAATAAAGATAATTCAAAATTGAATGCTAGAATAAAAAAATTTAAAAATTTTACACCTAAGAGGGTAATCTTAGATAATGAATTAAATCTAAATACTAAAAGCTATTTATTTAAAACTGTAAAAAAGAATAATACCATTGTCTTTTATAACAATGCAGATAAATCAAAGATAAAAGAATTTAAAAAAAATAATGTTATATTAATAAAATCAAATTTGTCTAAAAACAAAAAATTTGATTTAAAGATAATCTTTAAAAAACTCTATAATTTAAAGATAAGAAATATTTTGATTGAAGGTGGCAATGAACTAACAAATTCTTTTATAAAAAAAAAAATATTTAATAAATTTTATCTATTCCAAAGTAAGAAAATTTTATCTAAACTAGTTGAATATAAGGAATTTACTGGTTTAAAAACTCTTAAACTAAAATATAAGAATAAATTTAATATAAAATCAAATTTTGGTAATGATAAAGTAACATTATATAAAAATTAAAATGTTTAACGGAATAATTTATAATCAAGGATTAATATCAAAAATTTTAAAAAGACCTAAAGGTATTAATATATTTGTAAAAAGTAATTTTAAATTTAGTAAAAAAGATATCGGTTTATCCGTAGCTTGTGATGGTGTTTGCCTTACGTTAATTTCATTTAAATCTAAATTAATGGAATTTTATCTCTCTAAAGAAACTCTTGTTAGATCTAAGTTTAGATATTTAAAAACAAACGATATTATTAATCTTGAACTACCATTAAAATATGGAACAAAAATTTCAGGACATATATGTCAAGGTCATGTTGATTCAGTTGCAAAAGTGTCAAAGATTATGAAGATTGATAAGTCTTATTTATTTGAATTTAATGTACCAAAAAAAGAACAAAAAAACTTAATTGAAAAAGCTTCAATATGTGTAAATGGCATATCTCTTACAATTTCCAAAGTTTTAAATAAAGGGTTCCAAATCTGGGTTATTCCTCACACTTACAATGAAACAAATCTATCAACGATTAAAAAGAGTGATCTTGTTAATATAGAGATAGATATCTTATCTAAATACGTTAGGAATTATTTAAATGCCAAAAAGTAATTTTGCATCAATCGAAAGCATCATCAATATCGCCAAGAAGGGTGGAATGTTTATATTGGTTGATGATGAAAAAAGAGAAAATGAAGGTGATCTAATTATCTCAACATCTAATTCAAATGCACAAAATATTAATTTTATGGCTAAATATGGTCGTGGTTTAATTTGTTTAGCATTAGACTCTATTCAAGCAAAAAGATTAAATTTATCTTTGATGTCAGCAAACAATCAATCTCGAAATAAAACTGCTTTTACAGTTTCTATTGAAGCCAAAAAAGGAATTACTACAGGAATTTCTGCAAAGGATAGAGCAAAAACTATTAAAATTGCATCCAAAAAAAATGTTAAAAAAACTGACATTGTCTCACCCGGACATGTATTTCCAATAATTGCTAAAGATGGAGGTGTGTTGGTTAGAGCAGGACATACTGAAGCCTCAGTAGACATATCAAAGTTAGCTAAAAAAAATAATTCAGCTGTAATTTGTGAAATTATGAATGAAAATGGAACAATGGCTAAAGGTAAAGATTTATTTAATTTTGCAAAAAAACATAAATTTAAAATTGGTAAAATTGAAGACTTAATTGCTTATAGATTAAAAAAAGAGAAGTTAATTAAATTAAAAAAACAAAGCAACATTGAAGTTAAAAANCAAAAATATAAAATTAGAATCTATGAAAATCTTCTAGATGGATCTGAACATTTTGCTTTAATCAAGGGGACTATAAAAAAAGGGATCACACCTAGAGTTAGGGTAATCTCTTCAAATGTGGTTCAAAATTATTTAATAAATCAGCAATTACCCAATTCTTTTAATAAAACTCTTAATTATTTTAAAAAATTCAATAATTGTGTTTTAGTGTTTATAAAAGATACAAATCTTAAATCGGTCACCCAAACTCTTAAAGATTATAAAAATAAAGACTTTTATAAAAAAGGTAAGGATAAACTAATTAGAAATTATGGAATTGGTGCCCAAATAATAAAGGATTTAAAAATCAAAAATATGACTTTAATTACAAAATCTCGTAAAAAAGTTATAGGTTTGGATGGTTATGGTATAAGAATTACTAAACAAGAAATTATCTGATGAAAAAAAAATACCTCATTGTTGTAGCAGATTATTATAAAGATATTGCAAAAGGTCTTATTGAGAGTGCATTAAAATGGATTCCAAAATCAAACATAGTTAAAATTATTAGAGTTCCAGGAGTTTTTGAAATACCCGTAACTATATCAAAGAATATTAGAAAATATGATGCCTTTTTAGCCCTTGGATGTGTTATCAAAGGACAAACACCACATTTTGATTTTATATCACAAGCATCAACTACTGCGATAATGGATTTGTCAGTTTTGAGCAAGAAACCTATTGGTAATGGAATCATAACTTGTCTGAATATGAAACAAGCTAAATTACGAAGAAAAAAGGGTGCAGAAGCTGCACACGCGGTAAACTCAGTTTTATCCCAAAAATGAAAACTCATTTTAATCCAAAAAATAATCCAAGAGTTATTATTATTCAAAAATTATATGGTAAATTTTATAATGAGGANGATGATATTACTTTTCCAAAGCATAGATTTAAAAAGTTTATAAAAGATATTGTTTCTGGAACTATAGAGCGTAATGACCTGATACTAGAAGAATTAAACAACAAGCTTGGTGATGAGTTTATTATAGATAACTTAGATAAAGTATTTCAAACAATATTAAAAGCAGCCACATACGAATTCCTATATAAGCCAAATATATCAATTAATATTATAATTAAAGAATATCTAAATTCATCAAATTTTTTCTTAGAAGATTCACAGACTAAATATTTGAATGCTTTATTAGACAATATTGGAAAAAAATTAAGAACATTAAATGCATGAATTTGATTTAATTAAAAAATATTTTTCAAAATTATCGAAGTTTAATAAATATTCATTAGATTTGAATGATGATGTTTTTTTTGATAAAAAGAATTCTTTAGTAATTTCAATAGACACTTATATTCAAGGAACTCATTTTTTAGATTTTAAAAATCCAGANCTAGTAATCAAAAAAATTATAAGATCNTCTATATCAGACTTAATTTGCAAAGGAGTGTCACCAAAATATTACTTTGTATCNGGGAGTGGAAATAAAAAAACATTTACAAAAAAAAATTTATCNAAAATATCTAATTCATTAAAACAAGAGCAGACTAAATATGGAATTAATTTATGTGGTGGAGATACAACTTTTTCAAATAAATTAAGTTTTTCAATTACATCCGTAGGATTTTCAAAAGATATTGTATATAGGAATAAAGCTAAGCTTAATGATGATATATACGTAACTGGAAATCTTGGAGATAGTTTTGTTGGGTTAAATATTTTGCAAAACAAAATTAAGACAAATAAAAAACTTAAAACTTACTTTGTAAAAAAATATTTTGAACCTGAAATTCAAATTAATTTAACAAAAGAATTAATAAAATTTGCCAATTCATCTATTGATATATCAGATGGTTTAATTGATGATCTTCAAAAAATGATTAATAGACAAAAACTATCTTATAATATTTGGGAGGAAAAAATTCCAATATCTAAAAACTTGCACATTTATTTGAACAAGAATGATCTTAAAAAATCAAACTTTATATCCAATGGAGATGACTATCAGATTTTATTTACTGCTAGTCCTGATAAATCTAGAATCATTAAAAACACCTCTAAGAAATTAGGTATTAAAATTTCTAAAATTGGTAAAATTAACTCAAATAAAAATAAATCCTTCCTTATTAATCAAAAAGGTGAGTATTTACTTGTTAAAAACTCAGGTTATAAACATCAATTCTAGAAGTTAATTATTGTCTTTTTTAGCTTTTTTTGTATTGTCCGGGCTTAAAATTTAACAACCAACAACCTTAAGGTTTATATGAGCACAACAATTGAGACAATTCTTTTATACACAATCGCAGCTGGTTTACTATCTATCGTTTATGGATATTTTACTGGAAAAAATATTTTAAATCAAAGTGCTGGTAACGCTAAAATGCAAGATATTGCATCTGCAATTCAAATTGGCGCTAAAGCTTATCTAGCTAGACAATACAAAACAATAGCAATTGTTGGTGTTGTTGTTTTAGTTATAGTTAGTGTTGCTTTTAGTCCATTAGTAGGACTTGGATATCTTGTTGGAGCTGCTCTTTCTGGTATAGCAGGTTATGTTGGAATGCTAGTCTCTGTTGAAGCTAATGTTAGAACTGCTGAAGCATCAAGAAAAGGTCTTGCCCAAGGTTTGTCTGTTGCTTTTAAGTCAGGTGCTGTAACTGGAATGTTGGTTGCTGGTTTAGCATTATTGGCTATTGCTGTTTATTATTATTTTTATTAAAATTTAATATTGATGAAAGAGAAATAGTTAATGCTCTTGTAGCATTAGGATTTGGTGCTTCTCTAATTTCTATTTTTGCAAGATTAGGTGGCGGTATATTTACTAAAGGTGCTGATGTAGGTGCTGACTTAGTTGGTAAAGTTGAAGCTGGTATACCTGAAGATGATCCGAGAAATCCTGCTGTTATTGCTGATAATGTTGGTGATAATGTTGGTGATTGTGCTGGTATGGCTGCAGACTTGTTTGAAACTTACGCAGTAACAATTGTTGCAACAATGGTATTATCTCAATATTTTTTCAAGGTGATATGAATATGATGATATATCCACTTACTATTGGTGGTGCTTGTATTCTCACATCAATTTTGGGAACCTTCTTTGTTAAACTTGGCAAAGACAAAAATGTAATGAATGCATTATATAAAGGCTTTGTTGTGTCTGCAATCGCTTCAATAGCAATTTTATACCCAGTAACAGATCATGTTCTTGGATTTGCTACCGAATATACTGTAAATGGTAAAATCTTTAACGGTATGAGCTTATACTACTGTGGAATAATTGGTTTAATTATTACAGGTTTGTTGATTTGGATTACAGAATATTACACAGGAACAAATTATAGACCAGTAAAATCTGTTGCAGCTTCATCAACAACAGGTCATGGTACAAATGTTATTCAAGGTTTAGCTGTTTCAATGGAAGCAACAGCCGTACCCGCATTAATCATTGTCGCTGGTATTTTAGCGACTAATTCTATTGCTGGACTTTATGGTATTGCAATAGCCGTAACTACTATGCTTGCGTTAGCCGGCATGGTTGTAGCACTTGATGCTTATGGTCCAGTTACTGATAATGCTGGTGGGATAGCTGAAATGTCAAACTTAGATAAAAAAGTTAGAAAAACTACTGATGCATTAGATGCAGTTGGAAATACAACTAAAGCTGTTACTAAAGGTTATGCTATAGGTTCAGCTGGATTAGGTGCTTTAGTTTTATTTGCTGCTTATGTAGAAGATATTAAACATTTCTCAAACGTAGCTGGTTCAAAATTAGAGGGTATTGTTGTAACTTTTGATTTATCCAACCCATATGTTGTTGTGGGTCTATTGATAGGTGGAATGTTACCATACTTATTTGGTTCAATGGGAATGCAGGCAGTTGGTAGAGCTGGTGGTGCAGTAGTTATTGAAGTGAGAAGACAATTTAAAAAATTTCCTGGTATCATGAAGAGAAAACAGAAACCAGATTATGCAAAATTAGTCGATCTTTTAACTGTTGCTGCAATTAAAGAGATGATAATTCCATCATTATTACCCGTTTTATCTCCAGTAGTTCTTTACTTTATTATTCTTGCAATCGGTGGACAAGTGGCAGCATTAGCAGCTGTTGGAGCAATGTTATTAGGTGTTATTATCACAGGATTATTTGTGGCTGTTTCAATGACAGCTGGTGGTGGTGCGTGGGACAACGCAAAAAAATATATTGAAGATGGTAATCACGGTGGCAAAGGTTCAGAAGCACACAAAGCTGCTGTAACAGGGGACACCGTTGGNGATCCATACAAAGATACNGCAGGTCCNGCAATTAANCCGATGATAAANATTACAAATATTGTCGCGTTACTTTTATTAGCGGTTATCGCTGGCTAATTTCTTTACGTTTTTTGGCCCTCTGTCCAAGAGGGTCATTAATCTTTTGTCTCATACTAGACATAAAATTATATACAAAGGAGTTTCTTTTGAAGCCTGCTTCAGTGGTAGCTTTAACAATTTTTATGTTTTCCATATCGTCTTTGTTAAAAAATTCCTTTTTTTTTAATATTCCGTATTCATTAATTTCTAAAACCAAAACATCATTCTTGTATATTTTCATTAAACCTAAATTTTTCAAACTTGATTGAGTTTGCTTTCTCTCTATATAAATCCAAAGATCATTATCAAATTTACTAGTTGTTGACGGTTCACCCAATATTCTTTTTATATCATTTTTGTTAGATTTATTTAGNATTAATGATTGTTGTTTTTTTTCTAAAAAAGGAACCCCATGATGTTTAACAACTTTTTTCATAGAACAATTTACAACTACTAAAGAGAAAAAAATTATATATAGTATTTTTATCATGAGTGAAAAATATATTTATATTTATAACAATTTAATTAATTACACTAGAAATAAAGATTTATACAAATCTTTAGGACGTGAAGATAATTTCTCAGATAGATTAACCCTATTTTTATTACATTTTGCGTTCTTTTTAAGAAATTTTAAAAATGAGAAAAATAAGAATGTATTACAGGAAATTTATGATTTTAACTTCAGACAACTTGAGCTTAGTATTAGAGAAATAGGTTATGGAGACCAATCTATAAATAAAAAAATGAAAGATTACATAAATCTGTTTCATTCTATGGTTTCAGAGGTACATTTTTGGAAAGATTTGACTAGATCACAAAAAATTGAAAAAATTTCTATTTTTTTAAGCGATTTTAATGAAATTGATAAATTACTTGATCATTTTGAGTTATATAGCGAAGATTTATCAAAAAAAACTTTGAATTCTTATTTAAAAAGTGTAAGTAACCAATAATTATGGCTGTACCAAAACGAAAACAAACCCCTTCCAGAACTGGAATGAGAAGAGCTCAAACCATGAAGTATTCAACAAAGAATATTGTTGAAGATAAAAAGTCTGGTGAATATAGGTTGTCACATCATTTAGACTTAAAAACTGGTATGTATAAGGGTAGACAAGTTTTAGACCCAAAAGAATAGTATTAATCTAAAATGACAGATTTGATTAAAATTGCAGTAGATGCAATGGGTGGAGACGGTTCTCCAAAAAAAATTATAGATGGTATTTTATTAAATCACCAAAAAAACAAAAGTTTATTTTATAAAATTTTTGGTAATGAACCTGAAATAAATAATCTTATCAATAATAAAATAAGTAAAGAGTATTACGAAATCATTCACACTACTGATATTGTTATGAGTACAGACAGTCCTTTAGAAGGAGCTAAAAGGGGTAAGAATACAAGCATGTGGCTAGCAATACAAAGTGTAAAAGATAAACAAGCGGATATAGTTGTGTCTGCAGGTAATACAGGTGCACTATTAGTTATTTCAAAATTAAATCTTAAGATGATAGATAATATTGATAAACCCGCTCTTTCTGCTTTATGGCCAAATAAAAAAGGAATGAGTGTTGTATTAGACTTGGGAGCTAATATTGAATGTAGTTCAAAAAATCTCCTAGATTTTTCAATAATGGGAGCCTCGCTTTACACATCACTTTACCCAAATGACAAACCAAATGTAGGTTTGTTAAATATAGGATCTGAAGAACTGAAGGGTAATGAGACAATAAAAGAAACTTATCAAATTCTTAATGATAAAAATTCTGAAAATTACGATTTCTCAGGTTATATCGAGGGTAATCATTTAATGGATGGTGATGTAAATGTAATAGTTTCTGATGGGTTTACAGGTAACGTTGCATTAAAAACAGCTGAAGGTACTGCAAATTTTATTACTGGTGAGCTAAAACAGGCTATGACAGGTTCAATAATTGGAAAAATATCTTCACTTTTAAATATTTCAAATCTTAAAAAATTTAAAAAACGTTTAGATCCTAGACTATATAATGGTGCAATATTTATTGGTCTTGATTCTCCTGTAGTTAAAAGTCATGGTGGCACTGATTATATTGGCTTTTGTAATTCATTAGATGTTTGCCATAGAATTATAAAAGGTAATTTGATAGAAAAGATTAAGCAAAATATTTAGATTAATGAGAGTAAACCTAACTAAAAAAGACTTAGTTAATATAGTATATATGCAATTAGGTTTTTCTAAGCAAATTTCAGAAAACCTTATTGAAGATTTTTTATCTACAATTGTTTCAAATATAAAAGATGAAAAAAAGTTGAAATTATCAAAATTTGGTACTTTTTCAATTAGACAAAAAAAATCACGTATAGGAAGAAACCCAAAGACCAAAGAGTCAAAAGTGATTTCAAGCAGAGAAGTTGTATTATTTAAACCATCTAAAGAATTTAAAGAATTTATAAATATTAAAGAAAATGGATAAGTCTGATAACGCTTATAAAACGATAGGTGAGGTCGCTAAAATACTAAATCTAAAAACAAATAAAAAAGGTGCTATGCCAACTCATATTATCAGATTTTGGGAAACTCAATTTAAACAAATTAAACCTAAAATTTTAAATTCCAATAGAAGATACTATGATGAAAAATCTATTAACCTACTTAAAAAGGTTAAATTTCTNCTTAAAGAACAAGGAATGACGATTAATGGTGTTAAAAAGATACTTAATGGTGAAGATTCTTTAGAACTTGACGAAATGGCAAATAATTCTATAAAAGCTGATAATTTAAGAAATAAATTAGTTAATATTTCTAAAATTATTAAAAATATAAAAAATTTGAAATAATATGGCTAAAAAAACACATGTAAAAGTTAGACTTGTTCCGGAATCAAAACCTGATAGCCCTTTTTTTTATTATGTTAAAAAACCTGCGGGTGGAGAAAAAGCAAAAGTTAAATTATCAGCTAAAAAATATAATCCAGCTACAAGAAAGCACGAAACTTTTGTTGAAAAAAAACTTCCTCCACATAGTAAATAATTATTTTTTTTTAAAATTTCTTCTTTCGTAATCAATATAAGACCAGATCATATTTTTCCATATACGATTTGTTATCTTTGGGTCTATCTNAAGTTTTTTGGATTTACCTTTGATTTTGTTCAAAATAAAATTTATTCTTTTTTGATCAACTATCTCTTTTTTAAATTCTTTTAATTTAAGAACTTCTTTTACAAGTCCTGTTCTGTGCTTGATTAGAGATAAAAGTTTATTATCTAGCTTATCCAGCTTTATTCTGATTAAATTTAATTTTTTTTTATTATTAGGCGACATTTAATTTATTGGATTAATTAATAATTATTATATTTATCTCTACATGTACAGCGAGAATAACAATTTAAATCAACAATTAAAAATTTGGTTATTTGCATTATTGTCATTAATTATTCTAATTATTCTAGTTGGTGGGTTAACCAGATTAACAGACTCTGGTTTATCTATAACTACGTGGGATTTATTTGTAGGTTTTTTACCACCATTGACGAATGACAGATGGATAGATTATTTTAATCTTTATAAAACAATTCCTGAGTTTAGTGAACAAAACTCAAACATGACCTTAGGTGAATTTAAAGTAATTTTTTGGTGGGAGTGGGGTCATCGTCAACTTGGAAGGTTAATTGGTTTAACTGTATTATTACCACTAATATATTTTACTTTTAAAAATGGGTTATGGGTTTTAAAAACATATGGATTAATTTTTTTACTAGTATGTTTACAAGGTTTTTTTGGTTGGTACATGGTATCAAGCGGATTAGTAGATAGAATAGATGTAAGCCATTATAGATTATCAATTCATTTAGTTACGGCTTTTTTACTTTTATCAATAATCTTTTGGAAATTACTTAAATTAACAAAAATACAAATTAATGATATCTCATTTAACCTAAAACTATTTAAATTTTTTTTTATTTTATTATTTATTCAATTGATTATAGGTGCTTTTGTTTCGGGTATGGACGCAGGAACGATCTATAACACTTGGCCTTTAATGGGATCTTCTTTTTTTCCTGACGACAGTAAATACATAGAATTTCTCAATATCAATTTTTTTGACAACCCATCTATAGTTCAAT
>JGI26380J51729_10000998_pt1 | contig 13689 bp, 13 predicted proteins | sample SaaInlV_165m_DNA_FD_51729 | JGI IMG/M metagenome (IMG submission 51729) | reverse complement strand
ACTCAACTGTTGGCGTTGCAATACTCAATACTTCAATTACAATAGTATTTGGTTTTTCAATTTTAGTTTTCTCTAAATTTATACCCACAATTTATTTTGGCGTATTTACTGGCATAGCCATGTTGCTAGCAATGATTTCTGTTTTAACCCTACTTCCTTCTCTTCTACTAATTAGTAAACCTTTCGGAAAATAAAACAGTTATGTTGGATGTTTTAAAAGATTTTTATGAAACAATCTCTTTAATTGATCTCATCTATTTAATTTTAACAATAATGTCTGTCATCAAATGTTACGGTAAGGGTTTTGTTTTAAGTTTGTTGTCAGCTTCAAAATGGTTATTGGCTTATGTGGTCACTTTAATCTTATTTCCAAGAATTAAACCCTATTTTAAAAACATAATTGATAGTGAGTATGTGCTTGATGTAACCCTTGGAGTTGTTATTTTTATTTTGGTTATATTCATTATCTTAATTGCCAATAGAGCAATCGGTAAAACTATTAAGTTTGTTGGTCTAGGAAGACTCGATTCTATTTTTGGTTTATTTTTTGGTTTTATTAGAAGCTATATAATCTGTGTTTGCTTATTCACAGCCATAGATATTGTTTATAATTATAACAAATGGCCAATTAACATTGATAAATCATACACCTTTCCATACATTGAAAAAGGTAGTAATTATCTAGTAAAAGAATTTCCAAATGAAAAAAGTTACCAAAATTCTAAAGAAAAAATTGAAGATATATAATCCAAAATTAAAAGAAGAGTGTGGAGTTTTTGGTGTCAGCAATAGTGAAGATTCTGCTGCACTTACTGCCTTAGGCTTACATGCTTTACAGCACAGAGGTCAAGAAGGTTGTGGAATTGTCACTTTTGATGGCAAAAAATATCATTCTGAAAAAAGATTTGGTTTGGTGGGTGATAATTTCAATAAAGAAAAAGTATTAAATAGTCTACCTGGTAACTATGCTATTGGTCATAATCGATACAGTACAACTGGTGAAAACACTTTAAGAAATATTCAGCCTTTCTTTGCTGACACTAATGCAGGAGGCATAGGTGTTGCGCATAATGGAAATTTAACCAACTCCATTACCCTAAGAAATAAATTGGTTGAAGATGGTGCAATTTTTCATACGACATCTGATACTGAAACTATTGTTCAACTCATTGCAAAATCAAAGCGTAATAAAACTATTGATAAAATTATTGACGCAATTTTTCAAATTCAAGGTGGTTATGCTTTAGTTATGCTTACCCAAAATACTTTAATCGGTGTTAGGGATCCTCATGGAATAAGACCATTGGTGATTGGTAAAATTAAGAATAGTTTTGTATTTGCATCTGAAACTTGTGCGCTAGATATTATTGGCGCAAAATATATTAGAGATGTTGAAAATGGCGAAGTTGTTTATGTTGAAGAAAACGAATTAAAAAGTATTAAACCTTTTCCTCCTAGAAAAGTTCGCCCTTGTGTTTTTGAATATATTTATTTTGCAAGGCCAGATAGTTTACTAAATGGTAAATCGGCTTATGAGTATAGAAAGAAGTTTGGTATTGAACTTGCAAAAGAAAATAAAATTGAAGCAGATATAGTAGTGCCTGTTCCAGATTCTGGAAATTCAGCAGCTCTTGGGTTTGCTCAACATTTAGGGATAAATTTTGAATTAGGCTTAATTAGAAATCATTATGTTGGTAGAACTTTTATTGAACCTAGTCAAAAAATTAGAAGTCTTGGGGTTAAATTAAAATTAAATGCTAATCAATCTACGATTAAAGACAAAAGAATTATTTTAATAGATGACTCGTTAGTAAGAGGAACGACCTCTCACAAAATTGTTAAGATGTTATATGATGCGGGAGCTAAAGAAGTTCATGTAAAAATTGCTTGCCCAGAAATTAAATATCCTGATTTTTATGGGGTCGATACTCCAACTAAAAAAGAATTATTAGCGGCTAATAAAACTAATGATGAAATTTGTGAATTCATTGGTGCTAAATCTTTAGACTTTTTATCAATTGAAGGTTTGTATAGAGCGATGGGATTTGAAAAAAGAGACGAAATTTATCCACAACTTACAGATCATTATTTTACAGGTGAATATCCTGTTAAACCAATCGATATCTTAGGTGATGATAAAATTACACAACTATCTCTTTTAAGCACAGCATCAAATAATTAAATTTCTATATATAAAATATGATCACTCATAAAGAAAATATCATTAATTATTTCAAGTCCGGTATTAAAGAGGTTAAGAACTTTAAAATCGGAATTGAACATGAAAAATTTTTATTTGATCAAAAAACAAATAAACGTATCGACTACCCCACTATACTTAAAATGTTTTCAGCTTTAACTGAATTTGGTTGGCAGCCTATTATGGAAAAGCAAAATATTATTGGACTTCAAAAACAAGGAAAAAGTATTACTCTTGAGCCTGGAAATCAAATTGAGCTATCAGGTGATAAACTTAATAACATTCATGAGGCTTGTGCAGAATCTCATGACTATTTATTTGAATTACAACAGGTTACTAAAAAATTTGATTTAAAAATTGTAAGCTCAGGTTTTGATCCAATATCAACACTAGAAGAAGTGCCAAACAATCCAAAACAAAGATATATAGTAATGACTAATGATATGCCAAATGGTGGGCCCTTAAGTTTAGATATGATGTATAGAACTTGTGGTACTCAGTTAAATCTAGATTACGATTCAGAAAAAGATTTTATTAAAAAATTTAAGGTTATAAATTCAATAGTTCCTATATCTATTGCCCTTTTTGCAAACTCATCCATTGTTGAAAAAAAAAATAGTGGTTACATGTCTTATAGATCAAAAGTTTGGCAAGAGACCTCTAGAGGTGGATTGCCTAAAGTTTTTTTTGATAACATGGACTTTGAAAAATATGCTGACTTTGCAATAAATTTTCCTCTTTTATTTATTCAAGAAAATAAAGAGTACTTATCTGGAAACAATTATTCCTTTCAAGATTTTATGGATGGCAAAATTAAAGAGATCAATAACAGAGTTCCTACTGAAGATGATCTAACAACACACTTGAGTACAATCTTTACTGAAAATAGATTAAAAAAATATATTGAATTAAGATCAATGGATACTTGTGGGTGGGACTGCTTATGTTCAGGTCCAGCTTTTAACACTGGAATTTTGTATGGTAATTTAGATGAAGCATATGATTTAATTTCTAAGTGGGATAAAAACAAAATTATTAATGCCTACCTTGAGGCTCCAAAAAAAGGTTTTAATACAGAATTAATGGGTAAAGATTTACTTTACTGGTCTTCAATTTTACTTGGGATTTCTAAAAAAGGTCTTAAAACAAGAGATGTTTTAAGTAAATCTGGAGAAAGTGAAGTGAAATTTTTAAATCACCTAGATAAATTAATTGATAATAAGACAACAAACGCAGATCATATGATAAATAAATTTTCTAAAAATGAAAATTTAAATGACTTATATGACAAGTAAAATAGTTGGTATTCAAGCTAACCATCCTTCAAAATTAAATCCAAAAAGTGATACAAGTGTATTTTTAGCGGTAGAGGCTCAAAGATTAAATTATAAAATATTCCATTATGACCCTAAGGATCTATCTATTATCAATGATAAGGTTTTAGCTAAAGGTTTTTTTATAGAATTTAATTATACAAATAAAAATTTTTTTAAGATTAAAAGTAAACAAACTTTAGATCTTTCAAAGTGTAAATATATCTTAATACGTCAAGACCCTCCTTTTAACTTAGAATACATCACTACAACCTACATCTTGGATAAAATAAAAAATAAAGTTAAGGTTATTAATAATCCAACGTCANTTAGAAATGTTTCTGAAAAATTATANTCAGCAAAATTTCAAAAATTTATGCCAGCAACTATTTTTACTAGAGACCTTCAGGAAGTTTATAAATTTTTTAAAAAATATAAAGAAATGATTATTAAACCCATACATAGTTTTAGTGGAAATGATATTCATCTTATCAAGGGTAAGCTTAATAAAAAATTGGTTGAAAATTTTATAAAAAAACACGGGCATATTATGTGTCAAAAATTTTTATCTAAAATTAAGTTTGGTGACAAAAGAGTTTTTATTATCAATGGTAAAATTTCTGGTGCCATTTCTAGAGTTCCTAAAAAAGGCTCGTTCTTAAGTAATATGAGCAAAGGTGCAGTTCCTATTTCAATTAAACTAACACAGGTTGAAAAGAAAATTTCAACTATAATTGCAAAAGACCTTAAGAAAAATAATGTCTATTTTTCTGGTATTGATTTTATCGATCAAAAATTAAATGGAGATATTAATGTAACTTCTCCGACAGGTTTAAAAACTTATTATGACCTAACTAATATAAATCTTGCTAAGGTTTTTTGGAAAGGATTAAAAGCTTGAAAAATTTAACTGATCAACAAAAAGGTTCATTACTTGCATTTGTTGCAGTAATGTTTATCACCCCCGATAGCTTATTTATTCGGCTTTCTAATGTTGATACTTGGGGCTTAGTATTTTATCGAGGCTTAATTCCTTTTGTTACTGTTTTTTTAGGAATGTTAATAATCTATAGAATTAACTTTTTTAAAATGCTTTTTGCTAGTGGTTATTATGGTTTACTTTACATAGCGACATTCTCCGTTACCAATATTACCTTTGTGGTCTCTATACAAAATACTAATGTTGCTAATACTTTAGTCATGATTGCAATGGCACCCATGTTATCTGCAGTCTTAGGAGGTATTTTTTTAAAAGAAATGCCTGATCGTAAAACTTGGATTGCAATTTTTGTAACCTTTATGGCTGCAATTTATATATTTTACGACTCTATTCAGTTGGGTAATATTTTTGGCGATATTTTAGGTCTTATAACTGCTCTAGGATTGGCTGTTGGCGCAGTTACTATTAGAGCTGCAAAAGATAAAAATTTAATACCTGCGGCAGTAGTTGGTAAGTTAATTGTGGCTTTATTTGCTCTAATGTTTATCGAAACCTTTGCTCTAGTTGGCAATGATCAAATTATAGTACCTTTAATGTGTATTTTATGTGTGGCAATCCCTTTTGTGCTGGTTACGATTGCTCCAAGATTTATACCTGCGGCTGAGGTTAATTTATTTTTCTTACTTGAGACCATTATAGGCCCTATTTGGGTATGGCTAATTATTAAAGAGCAACCAAGCCTTGAGACGATCCAAGGTGGAGTTGTGATCATAACAGCCATAGCTATTCACTCATTTATCAAGCTAAAAAACTCATAATAAAATCACATTTAAGACTTGATTTAAAAGTACATGGGAAATATGTACGGTCAAATTTATGAATAAAGTATTAAAGAATTCTTGGGCACTTTTTACGGGCATGGGTTTTCTAATGATGGCCTATGGGTTTCAAGGCTCTCTGCTAGGCGTTAGAGCGGTTGCAGAAGAATTTAGTTTAATGGCAACTGGCTTTATGATGTCAGGCTATTTTGTTGGATATTTCATTGGTGCAAAAATTATACCCAATATTGTAGCAAGCGTAGGACACATTAGAGTATTTGCAGCATTTGCATCTATTGCATCACTTATTGTTTTAATGCATTCAATTTTTGTTAATCCCTATATCTGGTTTATTTTAAGAGTACTCACTGGAATAAGCATGGTCTCAATTTATACTGTAACTGAAAGTTGGTTAAACGATAGAGCGACTAATAAAAATAGAGGTAGTATTCTCTCTATCTATATGGTTATTTTATATGGTGCCATGGGAATTGGTATGTTTCTTTTAAATTTTAGTGATCCAATTAAATTTGAGCCATTTATTTTAATTTCTGTACTTACATCAGCTGCACTGGTACCAATTTTACTAACTAAAAAGAAGCCCCCCACCTTTAAAAAAGTTAAAGGAATGAGTTTAAAAGATGTTTATGCTGCATCTCCCTTTGGAATGGTTAGTTCATTTTTTTATGGAACCATTCAATCAGCTTTATTTACATTACTTGCAGTGTACGCAGCATCAATGAATTTTACAATTTTTCAAATTTCTGTTGTAACTTTTTTATTAGCTATTTCTGGTGCCGTATCTCAATGGCCCATAGGTAAAATTTCTGACATGTTTGATAGAAGAAAAGTAATCATCTATTCAACTTTTGGAGCAGCTTTTTTTGCGCTTTGTGCAATTCTAGCTTCAAGACAAATGTATTTACCTGGAGAATTAGCGACTAATAAAACTTGGTTTTATTTATCCTTAATTTTATTTTCATTTTGTAGTTTGCCAATGTTTTCTTTAATTCTCGCTCACACCAANGACTTTATCCCTAAAGAACAATTTGTTGCAGCGGGTGCTAGTTTACAATTTACGTTTGGTATGGGCGCTATGAGTGGTCCGTTTTTATGTTCAATTTTTATGAATATTGTTGGATTAAATGGATTTTTTGTTTTTATAATATTTTTTCATATACTTATTGGTTTATTTGGCTTGTATAGAAACACAATAAGAAAAGTTATTGAGAATCCTGACTCTCAGTTCGTTGCAATGCCATCAACTATTACACCAGTTGGAATAGAATTAAGTCCTAGTACAGAAGATATAGATGAACCTAAAAAAACTGAAGATACACAAGTTACTAATTTTTAAATAAGATTATTTAGGCGTATTGCCCAGCAACAAATCCAGATGACCAAGCCCATTGAAAATTATAACCTCCTAAATGACCAGTAACATCAACCACTTCTCCAATAAAGAATAAACCTGAATGTTTCTTAACCATCATTGTCTTTGAAGATAATTCATTAGTATTTACACCTCCCAAGGTAACTTCTGCTGTTCTGTATCCTTCTGAACCAGTGGGATTAATTGCCCATGAATTTATAGCATCACTTAATTGTTTAATTTTTTTTGAAGATAATTCACAAATATTACCACTAACTTCATTCTCTTTACATATTATTTGTGCAAGACGTTTTGGTAAAATTTCAGAAATGATTAAATTTATATCTTTTTTTGGTTCCAATTTTTTCTTGCTCTCTAATGATTGAAATAGATTTAATTTTGGGGCTAAATTTATATTAATATTATCTCCTAATTTCCAATATGAAGAGATTTGCAATACAGAGGGTCCACTTAAACCTCTGTGAGTAAATAACATGCCCTCTTCAAAAAATGTCTTTTTAAACGAAACCACAGCTTCAACTGATAAGCCTGCAAGCTCTTTACATTTAGCAAGAATTTTTTCACTAAACGTTAAAGGAACTAGCGCTGGTAATGTCTCAACAATATCTAGATCAAATTTCTTAGCCACTTCATAACCAAAGTTACTAGCACCAATCTTGGGGATAGATAAACCACCCGTTGCTATGATCAAGGAATTTGCAATGTATTGATTGGAGTTTGTGGTTATAAAGTACCCTTCATCTTTTTTTCCAACATCGTCAACAATTACTTCTTTTTTAAGTACTACATTCGCTTTTTCACATTCTAACAACAGCATATCAATAATTTGCTGTGCACTTTCATCGCAAAACAATTGTCCTAATTTCTTTTCATGAAATTTTATATTGTATTTTTTAATTAAATTGATGAAATCATTTTGTGTATATTGATTTAATGCCGATATGACAAACTTTGGATTTTGAGAAATAAATTTATTAGGCTTTGTATGAATGTTGGTAAAATTACATCGCCCTCCTCCTGATATTCTAATTTTTTCTCCTATTTTTTTTGAGTGATCCACTAAAAGAACTTTTCGACCTCTTTTGCCAGCCTCTATAGCGCTCATCATGCCAGCAGCGCCTGCACCAACTATAATTACGTCATAGGCTTCTGTATTCATTATTTTTTCAATTAGTAATGAGGAGGTTTTTTATTATCAGTGATAATATTTGCGTCTGATCCGTCATTAAGCTCATTAATTCTTTTATTTAAATTTAAGATTTCCTGTTTTAAAGTTTTAATTTCTTTTTGCTGGGAGTATAGCTCCTCACTCATTTGTGATATTTCTTGTTGGAGAAAGCTAATTTGTTCTTCTAATTTTTTAACTAAATTTTCCATATAATGTTAATTTATGTGACTTTTGAGATAAAACAAGAATTGGATCTTTTTTGATTGATATAATTTGTCTTTCATTAAAATAGAGCTAATTGAGATTGCCCTAATTAAAAAATACATTATTGTATAAGTAATTAAAAAGTTATGCCTTCATTTGATGTAATCAGTAAAATTAATCACCAGGAATTTGATAATGCTTTAGCAAATTGCTTGAGAGAAATTGGTAATCGGTTTGATTTTAAAGGACTTAATATCTCAATTGAGCGAAAGGACCAAGTAATCACAACTTTAGCTTCAGACGAATTGAAGTTAAAACAAGTTAACGAATTGCTGCAAGTTCATCTAATTAGAAGAAAAGTAGATCCAAGAGTAATTGTTGTAAAAAATTCAGAAAATGCAGCAGGTTCATCTATTAGACAGGTTAGTGAACTTAAAGAGGGTATTAACCAAGAAAATGCTAAGAAAATTATAGCTGATATAAAAAAACTAAAGCTTAAAATTCAAATCAAAATTCAAGGGGAAGAACTACGAGTTGAAGGAAAAAAAAGAGATGACCTTCAAGAAGCTATGTCGGCCATTAGAGGAATTGATATTGGTCTTCCTGTAGAATTTGTAAACTTTAGAGACTAAAAATCATAAAATAGCAATCATAGGTTGAACTCATTTTAGACAGTATTTAAAAAAATTAATATAAATCTAGTTGAATATTAATAATTTCTTTGATCAAATAATTTTTTAAAATATGCCTTTAAAAAATAAAAAAAAAAAGAAAATTAAATCTTCAAAAAATAAGTCTAGCTTAATAAAGCTAGCTTCTATTACCACCAATACTTTAAGTAATGCATATTCAAAATATAAACAAAACTTAGAAAAGAAAAAAATCAAAGAAATTAAGCTAAAAAAACTTCAAGAAAAAAATGAGATTTTAAAAGAACAAAAAGAATTAAAAATTTTGAAAGAAAAACTTGAAAAGGAAAATAATAAATTAAATTTAAAAGATAAAGAATTAAAAATTAAAGAAGAGTCTATTAAAATAGAAAATAAAAGACTAATTAAAAAAGATGAAGATTTGGGTCAAATTGACAAAGATCTCAGAGTAAAAGAAAAAGAGCTTAAGCTTAAAGAAGAAGAGCAAAATAGAAAAGAATTAGATTTAAGAGTTAGNGAAGAAGAACAAAAAAACAAAGAATTAAAGGAAAGAAGAAAAAAAGAAAAATTTTTAAAAGAATTAAGAGAGCAAGAGGAATTAAAGAAAAAAATTGAAAATATTAAATTGAAAGAATGGGAAGAAAAGTTTGACCAAGAACAAAAATTAAAATTACAAGAAGAATTAATAAAAGAACANAANTTTAAAGAAAGAGAATTTGCAAAAAAAGAGATAGATAACAATCAAGACTCAGAGGTAACTACTTCAGCTTTAGAAAATTTTAAAATTGACAAAACCTCTCAAAACTAAACTTGGATAAAGAAAACGCAAGTAAACTCTGGAAAATGATACAGGAAGCTGGCGATTATTTACGGAGTTAGCAGGACAACCTAACCCACATTAAGCTACATTAAACTACAGTACTTATGCGAGTAACTAAAAATTAACTTAAAATAAATCACTTAAAGACTCATCAATTTAAACAACAAACTAGGACAAAAACTAGAACTTTTTGAGATAAATCAAATAGCTAATTCCATCACCTAGACACCTGATTAGACGTTTGGTAGGGTCAGGGTTCATGAAAAAGATTTTAGGCGTTATAGTTCTGGGTTTGTTGTGGGCTAATACTTCTTTTGCTAAAGACCATAAGCCAAATAATTTTGATGCTTTTGTTTGGTCAGATGGAAAAAAATTAAAAATTCAGAAGGGTAGAGATATTGAAAACCCAGAAGACAAAATCATAATCATCTTCAATCATGGTGGATGGGGATGGGAAAAAAGCTGGGGACCAGGCTGGGGCTCTCACTTAGCAAAATTAATGGCACCTAATCTTTCTGGAAAAAATATTAAAGGAAAAGAAACTGTTTTATGGATGAATGGAAGTTTAATTGACAAAAAGAATGATCCTTTTAAAGGGAAAGAAATTGGATATGCTTGTGGATGGAAACTTAGAGGAGGTTATCATCCTCCATGGTATGACTGTGTTATAAATAATTTTCCTACTTATTTAAGAGAAAAAAGAACAAAAGAAGCTATAGATTATTTTGCAAGTAAAGGCACACCTAGAAACCAAATATTTTTATCAGGACATTCTTGTGGTGCATGGAACGCACTGAGACTTAAAGGAAAATACCCTGATGCCTTTAACAGTGCTATCGCCTATATGCCTAATTGTTGGGACAGAAAACCAAATGGACCTATAAGAAAAATGTTAGTTGATGAAATGAAAACTTTTAAAGAACTTTCTTCAATTAGTTTTTCAAGTCCCGTTGACGGTCATGCAGACTGGCATAGTGATTACAAATATTTAAAATGGATAGGAGATATACCGGGTGCCACTATGATTGAATTACCTGGCCACAATGCAAAAAATGGTAGAGAAATTTCTGTAAATGGAAAACTGTGTAAAGATTTGCCAAGAATGCAAGCGGGATGGGAAGAGACCCATGATGTTAAAAAAAAACATAAAGGATTTAAGCCAGTTGATAAAAAAGAAAAGAAAGAAATGAAGAAAAAAGCTAAAGGTCATGCAATGCTTTATTATTCTTGTTTTCAAGATTACTATCCTCAAATTTTAGATTTTATTGTTTCAAAAGTTAAATGAAAAAACTTTTAGGGATCGTAGTTCTGGGTTTGTTGTTGAGTGGGAACGCTTATGCAGGTGTTAATGAGCCTGGAGTAACGTCTATTGCAGGGTGTGATAGAGGGCTTAAATTTCAACACAAAAAACTTATAAAAAAACATATAAAAGAATTAATAAAAAAAAATCAAACCGGCGTTCTCTATGCTAGTTGTAATTATGACCTATATTCCTGGGCAGCCAATAAAGGTAAGGATTTAGAAAAACTTCATAAGAAAACATATAAACAATGTATGAAATCTGCTAAGAAACATACAGGCAAAGAATGTTATTTGTATGCAGTTAATGATGAAATTGTTTGGAAATACGACAAGGCTAAAGCATCAACCATAGCAAAAACTAAAATAGCAGAAGCAAAAGTGCTAGAAGAAAAGAATCTAAAGATAGATAAAAAACCAGGAAGATTTTTTGAAGATCAACCTGATGTTAATGATGATTATCAAGTTCATTTTTTTTATGTACTAGCTAAAGATTCTAAAGATAAAGAAATTGACATTAATGGCTGGCTGGAAAAAAGATTAACAACAGTCAATAGTAAATTTGAGAAATGGTCAAAAAAAAATAAAAAATCTAATGGTGTTGGTCAAAAATTTAAATTTGATTATAGAAAAGATGGAAAGATAGATATTACTTTTGTTCGAATGGATTGGACAGAAGGAGAGCTTCCAAAATATCCAGAACGTAAGATTTACGGATTGTTGTCTAAACATAATCATTTAAATAATCCAAAAAAAACTTATGCAATATTTACTGGTTTTAAAGCTAAAGCAGGAGATCATCATGGAGGTTCTGGGGCAGTACCTATAACAACAATTTTTACTCCTGCAGGGATGTCTTTTGGTGTTACAGAAAAGGATAAAGTAATTCTTCATGAGTTATTTCATACTCAAGGAGCAGCCTATAGTTGTGGAAAAAGAACATATGACGGTGCTCATGTTAAAGGATCAGATGTCTTAGCAGTAAATACATTATCCACAATAATTGATAGCAAGAATGATACTTACTACCTTCATGGTATGAAAGATTGCCCTGATTTATCAAAGAGTGTTTACTTAACTCCAACAGCAGAGGATTCTTGGGATCCTTATTCAGTATATTGTCTTAAAAAAACAGGTAATTTCACAAAATATATAAACAGCAGTTTACTACATGCTACGGACTGTCAAGTTATCCAACCTACACAGTAAAATCAAAAATATGAAAAAACTTTTAGGGATCGTGGTTCTGGATTTGTTGAAATCTTGTCCTATAAATTATGGGACAACTAGTACCAAACTAGTACCTAGGGAGATAAAATAAAAAAAATTTACTTATAGGTCTTGTTCAATTATAAATATTGGCATAAACATTCATGAAATTCATTAATGCCCTCGTGGTGAAATTGGTAGACACAAAGGACTTAAAAGCCGAGGGATATAAGTTAAAGTCAGTCCATAGTAGTCCAAGGTAGTCCAAACATCCTATAAAATCCCATAACTTTTATTTTGCTTTAAACTGATATTGAAAAATAAGGTTTATAATTTTCTCCAGACTGGAGCATGAGGAGATAATATTATATGGTTTTAATTATGAAAAAACTTTTAGCGATCATAGTTCTCGGTTTGATGTTGAGTGGGAATGCTTATGCAAAGATTGATTGGGAAAAAAGAGATTTGTGTGAAAACTCTAAATACAAAAAGTTATGTTCAACAATTTTAAATAAAAAACTTGTTGGATTAAATACAATAGCTAATTTTAAGTTTGATAAGGGTAAAATTATTGCCCTAATAAATTTAAAAAAAGGTGAAAATATGAGTTTGCTTGCAGATCCAGACCCAAGTTATGTTGCAAAATATACTGGTGAGTATCTAGTCTATAAAAGTGCTGACGGAGTTTCTATTACTGAATTTGCACCAGCTTCTCCAATGAAACACTTGATATGTAATAATTCAAATAAATGTGTTGATGCCAATTCAATAAAACCTTAAAGCAAAATAAATTTTAAACGACTACTTGATCGTGGCACAATCCTGGTCCAATCCTGGCACAATTAACTTTTAAGTTAAATTAAATCTTAACATTGCAAAAATAATTAGTGTTGATTTTATTGAGTGATGGTGCCCCCGCACGGATTCGAACCGCGGACCTATTGATTACAAATCAATTGCTCTACCAGCTGAGCTACAAGGGCATTTTGTTTCGTGTGAAGTTTTTACTGCGAAACATCAATTAAATCAATGCATAAAAAACAATATAGGTGTTCGCTGCTTGTTAGCAGCTCACTTGAATTGTGATGGAAAGTTACTGAATGTGACTGATCTGTCGGCATGGAGTCGGTATGGGAATCCTGCATCTCATGGGATTTCAAAAGCATGTTTTCATCCATTAAAAATAACAAAAATAATGGAGTGGAAAAATGAAAAAAACAATAAAGTTTACACCAGCTAAATTAGCTAGCTTAAAACATCCTATAAGTAAGCAACCTGAAAAGTGGTACGACTCAGGATGTGATGGCTTATCAGTATTTGTAATGCCTCAACCATCATTAACTAAAGTATTCTATGCATCTTGGAGTGTTGTAACTTATGGTGCTGATGGTAAACAAAAAAGATCCGGTAGATATAAAAAATTAGATAGAGTTGGTGGATCTAAAAATCTTGAAGCAATCAAAGCTGATGTAGTTAATAATCTACCTATTTGGAAAGCAAATAATATTACAACAGTTAATGGTAAAACAGTTGCAACACTTGTTGATGAGTATTTAAAATCAGGTGCTTCAACTGGTAATAGGATTAAGACTAAAGGCACTAAATTAAAATATAAAACTGTAACTGGTAAAGGGTATGTTGGTCTACTAAAGGCATATGTTTTAGTTAAGACCGA
>JGI26380J51729_10000986_pt1 | contig 13740 bp, 7 predicted proteins | sample SaaInlV_165m_DNA_FD_51729 | JGI IMG/M metagenome (IMG submission 51729) | reverse complement strand
CCGGACCAGATGACGAAGTCGCCATCTTTGCCCGGCTCGAGGGAGCCGACTCGATCATCGAGATGTAACTGGAATGCGGGATTGATGGTCACGAACTTGAGCGCTTCTTCCGGAGGAACATCGCCATACTTGACCGCCTTCGCCGCCTCGAGATTGAGGCGTCTGGCCAGTTCGTCAGAATCGGAGTTGAAGGAAACATTGACCCCGGCACGGCGCATCAGTGCTCCGTTGTAGGGGATCGCATCGTAAACCTCGAACTTGTAGGCCCACCAGTCACTGAAGGTGGAACCAGAAGCACCGTGGCGAGCCATCTCGGGAGCCACCTTGTAGCCCTCGAGAATGTGCTGGAAGGTGCCGATCCTGAATCCGAAGTCTTCCGCGACCCGCATCAACATGAGGATCTCGTCCTGTCGGTAGGAGTGGCAGTGGATCCAACGATCCCCTTCGAGGATCTCGACCAGCGTGTCGAGTTCCAGGTCTCTCCTCGGAGGCAGCATCGTCGAGCGATCGGCTGTTTCCCATGCACGCCAGGCGTCTCTGTATTCGGTGGCGGCATGGAACGAATCGCGGATCAACTGTTCGACACCCATCCGGGTCTGGGGATAGCGTCCGGTCGCCTCGTTGCCCCAGTTCGACTGCTTGACGTTTTCACCGAGGGCGAACTTGATCATCTTCGGTGCATTGTCGATCTTCATCTCCTGCGAAGAAGAGCCCCAGCGCCACTTCACCAGCGCGCTCTGGCCGCCGATGGGGTTGGCGCTGCCGTGTAGCAGTTGTGCTGTGGTGACTCCGCCGGCCAGTTGGCGGTAGATATTGATGTCTTCGCAGTCGACCGAGTCACCGATCCGGACCTCGGCGGTAACCGCCTGGGTGCCCTCGTTCACTCCCCCGCGGATGGCCGTGTGGGAGTGGGGATCGATCAAGCCTGGGGTGACGTGAAGACCGGTTCCGTCGATGACGTGAGCACCCTTGGTGGCACTCAGGTTTTGCCCGACTTCGACCACCTTGCCGCCGATCACCAGCAGGTCTGCCTGCTCGAGGATCCCATCGGGCCCGCAGGTCCAGATGGTGGCGTCGGTGATGAGGACTGCCGCCGGTGCGTAGGGTCCTTCAGTGGTGCCGTAGGCGCCCATCGGCATGGCGATGTCGCGATCGATCGAACCCTCGAAGTGGGAAGAGTCGATCTTGCCGCCACGACGTGAAGGGCGATCGCCGGAAGCAGTGGCTCCGGGCCAACGCCCGCCACCTTGTCCACGTCGACCGGCGCCCCTGCGACCTCCCGCTCCACGGCGACCGCCACGGGCTACCGGAGCATCTGCACCGGAGGCATCTGCGGCCTGATCCGAGGATTCTGGTGTCTCTGTTTTTTCTTCCACATCGCCAGTGCGAGTCGCAACGAAGGAGTACTCCGGATATCCGGCGCTCGCCACGTTACCGCGAATCTTGCCATCGGTGCCGACNGTGCCGCCGAAGCGGGCATAGCCCTCTTCTCCGAAGGGTCCTCCCGAGAAGGTGATCCCCACTTCATTTCCCTCGTAGTGGAAGCGAGAGGGACTGAGTGTCTTTTCCTGGTACTGGACGGCGATCTTGGGAGACTTGGTCGAGCCGGTCAGGGTGAAACCCAGTTCCAACTCTCCTTCATCAGTGGCCACGGCGACTTGCCACTGGCCTCGGATGTCGGCGGGAGGAGCGGCCTGGTTCTCGTGACGAGTTCCATCGATCCACACCTCGGTGCAACTCTTGCCGCTCTCGAAGGGCTGACCGTCCCAGACCGCCAGCATCCGCCAGCATCGCTGTCTTGCCGACGGCGACGCGGCCGAATCGATCTTCGACCCCGATCAGGCGAGCCGGCTCGGTGGTCACCGCTGCCAGGGCTACATCTGCCGGTAACCCACGCTCGATGGCGGTAGCCACCCGGGAAGCAAAGTTGGATGGAGAATCGAGTCCGCGGGTGGTGAGGGTGAAGGGAACACCTGCGCGACGAAGACGCTCGGGGTTCTCCGGTGCCGACGCCCACAGTTCGAGGGTCCTGAGGGTGATTCCGGTGTCGCCGCCGACGCCATCGACGGTCGGTGTCTCGGGGAAGTTGACCGGCAAGATGAAGGGCGATCCGGTCGCTGCGACCTGTTCGAGTTGCTGGTACTCGAGGCCGTTACCCTGGAACCAGGTGTTGATCTTGAACTCCGCGAGGACTTCGGTGAGAGCCAGCGTTTCGAGGACGTCACGGGTACGAAATGCCAGTGGCACCGTACCGTCCAGCACCGGAAACAGTGCTTCCAGAGACAGATCGGATTCGGGTCGGGGAAGATGATCGGGGTGAGCGCGGTGAGCGTCCCACGCCTCGCGATACCAGGTGGCATCGAGCAAGGTCTGGCGTACCAGTGCAATCGCTCCCATCCGAGACGCAGGATATCCTCCGCCTCTGCCCCAGCCGCCGGTTTGTAGTCCTCCACTGATGGCGATCTGATCCTCGATCAGCGCCCTGCGGTCGGGTCCTCCGACGAGGCGGGTGAAGGCCGTTGAACCGGAGAAGACACCCTGGCCGGGAGAGACCAGTGCATTGGTGAATCCGGCGCTCCGGAATCCAGAAGCGACCGCCGGATCGATGACCAGGCCCTCGGAAGTCTGGTACTCCGGATGAACCTTACGATTCCAGTTGCGTCCAGCGCGGGAGGCGTCGGCAGATTCCTCGATCTCGATCCGGAGATCCATGTCGATGAAGCCGGCGGTGATGACATGCCCGCTTCGATCCCAGGTGCGCGCATTGGCGGGGACCTGGACATCGGTTCCGACGGCGGTGATGACACCATCCTCGATGAGAATGGTGGCCGATGGGATCAACTCGCCCGGTTCGGTGATCACATCTGCACCGATGATGGCGTGTATTTCCGGGGTGCGTCGCACGATCCCCTCGCGGGGTTCTGTTTGCGCCTGCAGCCCCTGGGAAATCCAGCTGAAGATCAATACCAGGGATAGAAACTGGAGTCCTCGAATCATGAGGAAACATCCTTCCTGAAGAGTGAAGTGGACCGTGGATCCTACACGAAATCAGCGGTCAGATCAGTTCTCAACTGGCAGGACGGCACTCTCGGAGGGCCGAGAATGCTCTGGAGGTGGGCGTTGGGTGGAGTGAGAAGGAAGGCAATACCGAGGGTATCGGCTTCAGGGATGGCACTGGAGTGTGTCTGCCGTTCGATCCGGTCCCTCTGTCGGAAATGGAGCCGCCGGAGCCGCCGTCGAGGAGAAGAGATATCCCAGCAACGAGACCGCGTCTGCGATGTCGACCTGTCCATCGTCACTGACATCGAGGGCGTCGAGGCAGTTGGGAGTCGCAGCCCCCTGGAATAGAAATCCGAGGCAATAAATCGCGTCACCGATATTCAGCGCGCCATTGCGATCGGAGTCTCCGCGGATGAAGCGATCCTGAACGATCACCTGTCCGACCATGCCGAAATCGACGTGAGGAATGCAGTAGTAGGGTAACTCCATGGCACTGTCGAAGGTGTACTCGAAGATGGGATTGAGGTCGGAAGACTCCTCGTTGAACAGGGCTCCCGGTTCCTCGATGGTGCCGGGATCACCGCCCGGCATACCACTGGTCACCGTGTGTAACATCTCCATCGGCTCATGAACCCAGCGAACCCGGTCTCCCTCGAAGATCTCGATGATCTGTGGCAGGTAGGAGTTGTCGACTACCCCGACCTCGAAGGTCAGGGTGTCGTCGAGGATGGTGATGGAGCCGATCTGCACAGGATTGTTTTCATCGAAGAAACCGATGGTGATCCCCATCTGGCTGAAGGTGTGAGTGAAAGTGGGATTCTGGGTATCGATGGTCGCGCTGAAGAGGACTCCCGGTTGGTCGGGAGTCCCTGGTGTACCACCGGGGAAGCCGCTGCTGAGCTGATGGCTTCCGGCCACCCAGTTCCAGGTGACGGAATCCCCCGCCTCGATGGTCAAGCTGGTGGGGATGAAGGCGGAGTTGAAGAAGTTGATCTGGTGATCTTCAGCCCGCGCGTCGTCGCAGAGAAGACTGCTGCAGAGAAGTCCGCCGCAGGCCAAGGTGATGAAGATCGAGAGTTTCAGTATCGGGTTCATGACGGATCAACCGAGGAAACCGAGTGGTGTGAACAGTGCTGGATTGGCCGCGGCTGCGGCATCGAAACCCGGCATGAACTGGTCCATCAACGAAAGGTCGTCGCCGAAGTGATTGGCGAAGATCTCCGAGAAGATGAGCCTGTAATCGGTGTTGGCGGCCAGGTATCGATCGTTGACGGTGAACATCGATCCTGGAGCCCAGCTGCTCGGGTCGCAGTTGTAGACTCCACCGACGACACCTCCACCGGCGACGAACATGGTGCTGCTGGCGCCGTGGTCGGTGCCCTGCGATCCATTTTCGATCGATGTGCGTCCAAATTCTGAAACGGTCACGACCACCACGTCTTGCCACTGGGATTGCAGGTCGCGCGAGAGCGCCTGGATTCCGAGGGCGAGATCTCCGAGCAGGTTGGGGTGAGATCCATTGAGGCGACCTTGTGCAGTATGGGTATCCCAGCCATCGATGTTGACCCCGAGCAAGGTGGCCGGGGTTCGCTTCATCAACATGGCGATCTCGGAGAGCTGGGCTCCAAAGGTGTTGTCGGGATAGAGCGCACCGTTCTCCGGAATGTAGGGACCCTGTGCCAGTGCTTGCTGGACGGTACTGACCGACTCTCCCAGCTTGACCCCTGTGGGCATCAAGATGTCACGGTACTTGGCTCCCTCGGCATCGGGCTTGCCACCGTAGGCACCGTAGAAGCCGCGGCCGTCGGTGGCTCCTGGAGTACTGGGAAGTTCGCCGAGGAACTTGGCGACCTGGGCGAGCGAGCCAGAGAAGGAGTAGTCTGCAGTGGCAGGGAATGCCGGCATCGGTATCGAACCGCGCATCGCCACCGGCAGTGAGTTATCGAGGTAGGCCCCGGGGAAGGGGTTGTCGGGGAATCCCGGCACGTTGGCGAAGCGACGGTAGAGCATACCCTCGTCGAGGGTCTCGTTCCCCGGCACGCCATTTTCCCAGAACTGCTGGGCACTGAAGTGACTGCGCGATTGCTCGGGGTAGCCGATCCTGTGCAGCACCGCGAGGTTGCCTGGTCCTGGAATTCCATTGAGGGCAGAATTGTTGAACACTTCCATCAATGGTTGAAGCGAAGGATGCAGCTGAGCAAAACCATTACCCAGGTCGAGCGCCTCGAGGTCATTGATGAAGAGACCCGGACGATTGGCGCTGCTGTAATCTGCGTCGCCACGAGGGATCACGGTGTTGATGGCATCGTTGCCGCCACGCTGGAAGATGAAGATCATCTTCTTCTGTCCAGTACCGCCGTTTCCAGCCATCAGTTTCCTGGCGAGGAACTCGGGACCGACAAATGGCGGCAGGATCAGCCCCAGGGCGGCGAGACCTCCACTTTTGAGCAGGCTTCTTCGATTCAACATGGTCTTCTCCTACTTTCTTACTGAAACTGCCAGCGAGGGAGGCTGAACATGAAGCCCACCATGTCGCGGATCCGCGCTTCGTAACCCGGGACCGTCGAGTCGAGAGGCCACGGCAACCCATCCAGGTCCGTTTCGAGGTAGTCGATCACGATGCACTTTTCAGACTCGGTGAGGGTGTTCTGGAACAACACTTCATCGAAGACGTCGATCACCTCGACGGCGCTGAGGTTTTGATCGAGGGCGACAAACTCACCCACTTCCCACCGATAATCGTTATCCACGTTGGAGGAAAATCTGCGGGCAAAGTTGATGCGTTTGAGTAGCGTGGTGGTGCCGATCCAGTCCGATCCGATCTCGGAGTAGCCATCGGGTTCGGCGCGCTGGAACAGGTCCATCCCCATATCCTTCATCTGGTTCGCCAGATCATCGCTGCTGGCGTCCGCTCCCAGTGCTCGAAGGGTGGTGTTGATGAACTCGACCGGGGTTTTCACCTTGGTGCGCATGTAGATGGGATTCCAGAAGGGTCCACTCTGGTCGATCGGATCGAGTAACGTTTCCATCACGGTTCCGATATGTCCCGGCTCAGGGGTCGAGAACCAGGCGGCAATCATGTCGGCGAGTAGCCCCTGCAATTCGATCGGCGCTGTTCCATTCGAGATGGTCGCCAGCGAGATCTCATCGGAAACGAACTTCTGGATCAACTTGATACAGATGAACTGTGCTGTGCTCGGGTGTGCGGTCAGGGCGTCGACCAGTTCGATTCCATCGAGGACTCCATCGGCACCGACTCGTCCTGCAGGGATGTCGAGTTGGTACGGAGTACCGGCGAAGATCGACTTGGCTCCGTCGTCGTGCTGGGCAGGATTGAAGCGGAAGTTCCACTGACCCTGACGATTATTCAGATCGATGTGTCGTGGGGTGGGCACATTGGTCGTGACTCGCGGCAAGAAGGAAGCATCGTTGTTGGAGATGGCGGTATTGTGGATCTGGGCGGCCAGCAGGTTGTTGCCGGCGACCATCAGGTGCCTGAAGTGATCGAGATCCACCAGCGACGGGCGTCCCGCCGCTTCGTGTCCACCACTGGCAGCGGTATAGGGCGGTGGGGTCGGTGCATCTGCCATCGTCTGGCTTCGCCAGATCTCTGTGCCGTTGAGATAGAGCACCACCCCGTCGTCGTAATCCACTTCCAGCTCGAGTCGGTCCGTCGTTTGTGGATCCGCAATGATGAAGTTCTTGCGCGCGTAGTAGCTGATGTAGTTGTTCTGCATGTCGGTGAGGATGGTGGCATCATCGCCATCCCCCATGCCGATGCCGGTCGGACCGACCAGCCAGCTGGAGTCGTCGAAGCCAGGCTCGGTCCAGGCGGTGGTCGCTGCGCCGGCAGGATCGGGAGAGGGCTCCGTGAGGCCCTTGAAGTAACTCCAGTCCTCGCCAATTTCGAGCAGCGCAGTGCTGGTCCAGGACTGATGAGTGGTGGTGACCGGGTTGGTGACGTAGTCGGGGAAGGGGACGATCATCTCGTTGGGAATTCGCGTGACGGCCCATCCGGTCAGCGCCCTGGCCACCTCCTCGATATCGGTCTGGGTGTAGCCGTTGTCGACTCCGAGGGTGTGGAGCTCGAGAATTTCCCTGGCGTAGTTCTCGTTCGGTTGGGCAGCGAAATTCAAGATGCTGTCGAGGTATACCAGCATCGGTACGCTGCTGGCGCTGAACAGGAGAAGGTCGGAGAAGTAACCGAGTGAGTGATCGCGGAAGAACTCGTATTCCTCGAACTCGAGCGAGGAAGAGTGCATCCGAGCACCGGTATTGCTGCCGAGGATTCGATGGTTATAGCGATTGCGCAATGCTCGAAACAGATCCCTCAACTTTTGCTCGTCGGTGGTGAAGTGGTTTTCCCAGAATTCACCGAGCACCGTTTGTAACTGCCGGTTCGAGTAGATGCCTCGAATGAACATGAATCGTTGCAGGTTGCCATCGGTAAGGATGACATCGCGGGTTGCGGTGCTGGTAAAGGTCTGCGCGACGATGCTTGGATCGAGGGTGAAGTCGGCGTTGTTGGGCGCGTCATGACCCTGGATGGCGAGGGTGTTGATTCCTGGCTGCAGCAGCGAGTCGGGAATCAGGAAGTACTCGGGGATACCCGCTTCATGTGCACCCGTGGAGTACTGATTGAAGGGGGGAGGGCTCCCGACCAGATGTGGTGACCCATTGCCCTGGGTGCTTCGGGTCAACTCCACTCCATTGATGTAGGCGACGAATGCATCGTCGTAGAGCATCTTGAGGTAGATCTCGGGCAACCCTGCGGGGTCATTCATCACGAACTGGGTGCGGACGTAGATCGAGGCGAGATCGGTCGTGAAGAACTGGGGGATCGTCGTCACATCGTCGTTATCGCCGAAACCAAACCCGCCGGTGGAAACCTGCCAGCTGCTGTCATCGAATCCTGGCTGGGCCCAGTCTGTGGGGGGCTCCTCGAATCCGAGAAAGTAATGAAAGGAGCCGTTGGGTCGCAGGATGAACTGCTCCTGGCTGACGGGAATACTCGAGGTGAACTGATCCTCGAGAGCTTGCAGCGGGATGTTCCCGACCTCGACGCCGACCTCGGGTTGTAACAGAGCATCGATGACAACGGGAATGCCCAGGTCGACAACGCGGGTCACATCTCCCGGTGCTGGGCCATAGGCGATGCGGTGCATGAGGTGTCCGGCGACGATCCGTTGTGGATCGGCAGTTCCATCACAACTGCTGGTAAAGCAGCCGAGGAGATCGTCGGTCGGGTCGAGTCCGCATTCGAGGGGACCGGGTGCCGGCGGTGGGAGGTCGCCGATGAAGATGTAACCGAGCAAACTGATCGGATCGGCCACATCGATGGATCCATCATCGTTGACATCTGCGGCGTCGTAACAGCTGATCGAATCGACACCGACAAACAGGTAGTTGAGGATCACGATCGGATCGGAGATGTCCACTCCACCATCGTTGTTGGGGTCACCGCGGCGAAAGGGAGCGTCTGCTGCGAGAGTCAGGCTCGACGAGAGCAGCAGCGTGAACAGTGATGTGGTGAGCAGTGACAGGGCGTGTGGCCGCTGAAAACATGAGGGCATCGAGATCTCCCGTACCGTCAGGTGCATCAAAATCCTCGATCGTGGCGAAACAGTTCACCGACGATCAGTACTCGAAATGATGAGGAGTCTTGTCGATCATGCGGTCACCACTGTGACCGTCTCCGACGATTCTCTTCGCTCCTCGCTGTCGATGAGTTGGGACCCAGGTTGAATAGACCCTTTTCCTGGACCGCACAGCATCCATTATAGGTGTTCAGGGGAAGATCGTGAACCCGCTACTCCCGCCGCTGCAAAGCGCAGAGCCGAATAGAAGCCGATGGCGGTCATGATCGACAAGAGGGTCAGGATAAAGTAGTTGCGAGTCGCCGGGTTGCGCGGTGAATCGCTCGGTTGGCGACCTTGGCCCGAGTACAGCGTCAATTTGTCCTCCCCGAATGATTCTCTCACCAGCACCTCGAACTGCTCGATTCCCTGCTCGCTGGCGTGCTTTCGAAAGAGATTTTCATCGCCGACCACCACCAGTGAATGGGTTTCCGATGAGAGAAGATCGCCGATGCGGGAATCGGGTAGCGGTGCTCGGTGTCGCTGTAGCAGCACCTGGGTTGCCGGATCCGCGTGGAAAAACTCGAGCTGGGTGTCGGGTCGTACATGAGACTCGACCTCGCTACAGAATTCTTCGAGCTGTTTTGTTCGGACGATGTGCGGGCTGTGGATGTCGAGCACATCGAGATATGCGGCGGCGATCGGCAGCACCGATGATAGAGCCAGGATGGCATAGACGGTATTTCGTTGCGGCGAAAACCAGCGTGAGACTTCGCGTGCTGCAAGCATCGCCGTCGGCGGCAAGATCACCAGCAGGTGGATGAAACGGTGATGGGTGGAGATACACAGCAACAGCAAGCCTGCGATCATCCAGCACAGCAGGAAACGCTCGGCGCGTCGCTCTCGGGGTCGGGGTGAGGGACGCCGGATCAGCCGAACTGCGGCGATCACAGCGATCCAGCCGGTCGGAGCCAGTCGCGTCAGGAACCACCCCAGCGGTAACAGGTGGTGTGTCACCGATTGTTGATTGGAAGCGACCCGGCTGCCGATGGAATGGTCGATCAGTTCATCGTGGATCAACTTGTCGATCGCCAGGCCGCCGCTGTCGTATTGTGCCGCTGCCAGCCAGATGACTGGAATCACCAGCGAGCCGATCAGGCCCACCACGATGCTGCGACGGGGGAGCCCTAGCCGCTCGGTCGGGGGGTCGAAGCGGTACGCCAGCAGTCCCAGCAGCGCCATCACCCAGCCGAGCGGTCCCTTGGTCATCAGTGCTGCGGTGCCGGCCAGTACCAGTGGCCATGGTCCGGCGCCATCGACCCAGCAACGCCAGATGCCCAGGGCCAGCAGCAAGGTGGTGCACTGAAATAGCGGGTCGCTACGAGCCAGCAGGATCTCGCGCAGTCCCAGCTGGTGGCACAGTAGTAGCAGTGGTGCCCAGATCGCCGCCGCCGCTCCAAATTCACGTCCGACCCAGCCGACCAGGATCAGTATCGTGATCAGCGTGGCCCACCATGAGGGGAAGGCGTAGGTCAGTCGATGAAAGGTGCCGAGCGCCTCGCTGGCGAGAGCACCGAGCCACTGGGTCAGTGGTGGCTTCGAGGCGAAGTGGCCATCCTGGTCCTGCTGCCACAACCAGGAGTCGTTCTCGATGATGTCGAGCTGATAGCTGGCGAGTTTGACCTGGTCGCGACTGAGCAGGTCAGCGGGACCGGTGGCACGCACCAGCAGGAAGCCGGCCCAGCTCGCGATGGCCAGCAGCAGGATGGTGTGGGTGGTCGAGATCGAGCGCGCCTTCGGCGCCGGCTCATCGGTCGATTCGATCATCCACCCGTGGTCCCATCTCCTTCTGGCGGATCATCTTGTCGCAGTAATCGGGGCAGGAATCGGGCCACCAACACGCCACCCACCACCGCAATTGCCAAGGACCAGCCGGTCCACCCCTTGCCGAGGATCAGGGCACCGATGCCCAGCGTCAGGCCCCACACCATCGCCAGGCCGCCGAAGATGCCGCCGAGCACCAGTCTTCCCTCGTGGGGGGTTCCCCGCACATCGGTGAGGGCTCGTACCGGGCCCCACGCTCCCGTCGGTCGCACCTTTTCGTAGAAGGGCACCAGTTTAGCGGGATCGGGGGCGGGTCTCAGCAGCGTCACGATCAGACTGACCAGCGTCGACAGCAGTACCACGATGACGATGCGACCCTCTGCCGTGATCACTCCACCCTCCGATTCGATGCTACCCAGAGGCGTGAGTGCTGTGACAGGCCAGCCCTTGTCGAAGAGGAAGGTGATGACGGTGGTGGAGACACTCGAAGTGACCATCGCGGCGATCTCGCTCCAGGCGGTGATGCGCCACCACAGCCAGCGCAACAGGTAGATCGGCCCGACACCGCCGAGGAACGCCAGGAAGAAGGTGAACAGGTCGCTGATCGAATCGGAGATGGTCGCCAGCCACGCTCCCTCGAGTAGGAACACGACGCTGGCGATCCGCGCCACCGTGACATAGTGACTCGCTTTACGCTTTCGATCGAAGAAGCGCCGGTGTAAATCGTTGACGTAGTAACTGGCGGCCAGATTGACATGAGTGTCGATGGTCGACATGAAGGCGGCCAACAGGCTCGCCACCACGATGCCGAGCAATCCAGCGGGCAGGAAGCGCACCATCATGACGACGTACGCCTTCTCCGAGTCGGTGCTGGCGATCTCCGCACCGGCTTCGATCTCGTCTCCGACGCTGACCCTCGCCGTCGGCAGCACGCCCGCCCACCCTTCAGGTGCGACGATCTGCACCTCGCTGAGTTTTCCGGAGGCATCTTCGATGGAGACCCGGTCGAGATTTTCGTGGATGGCGACCACGGTGCCGGCCACTGGACTGACGATAGGATCGCCGTGAGGCACCACCAGCAGCGAAGCCAGCGCCACCGCGATCCACATCCAGGGGCGCAGGGCGTAGTTGGCGATGTTGTACCAGAGTGTCCCGACGGAGCCGTGAGCCGGTGACTTGCTGGCGGCGATCCGCTGTACGACGACGGTGCCGCCATCGATACCCGAGGTCGCCCACCAGGAAATCCCCAGATACACCGCTACCGCCGCCACCGGCGTGGTCCAGAAGCTGAGTTCGAGCCAGGAGCCGCCTCCCGGAGAGGGCAAGAAATTGAGAATCTGGCTCGATTCTCCGCCCTGCTGGGTCAGATGTTCGACAATCGCCTGTTGCCCCCCCACTGCGTCCCAGGTGATGAAGGCGAGCGCGATGGCACCGATCATGGCGAGGCAAAATTGCACCAGATCGGTCACGGCCACGCCCCAGAAGCCCGACATCAGCGAATAGGACATGCAGATGGCGCAGGCGATCCCCAACGAAGTGACCTTGTCGATATCAAATAGCACATCGCTGATCTTGGCGGCGGCCAGTAGCACCCAGCAAAGGACGATGGGATTGGTCAGGAAGGCGTGAAAGAAGCCGAGGACCCCTCTCAGGACCGTCGCTTCTTTTCCTCCGTAGCGCAACTCGGCAAACTCCGCCTGGGTCATCACTCCCAGCCGTCGCCAGTAGCGGGAAAAGAGGAAAACAGTCAGCATCCCCCCCACTGCAAAGCACCACCACAGCCAGTTTCTCCAGATCCCTGCGTCTCGCACCCAACCGGTGATCACCAGTGGCGTGTCGGCGGCAAAGGTGGTGGCGACCATCGAGGTTCCGACCACCCACCACGGCAGTTTTCTGCCGGCGAGGAAGAAGGAATCGACATCTGCGCTGGCGCGCTGGCGTAGATAAAAGCCGACGCCGATGGCGAACGCGAGGTAGATCGCCAGCACGGCGATGTCGATGGGTTCAAGATGCATGACGAGATCCTACACCCAGATGACTTTTTTGGGATGGGCTTGCTTCCCACATCGTTTGGATGCAGTGTGCAAAATCGTGGGGGGAAGACCGGGAATGTCCGAGCCATCTGGTCTAGTTCGGTGTGACCACGGCATGATTGGTCGAGGTCACACCGGATAGGCTGGTCTCGGACCGCCCACGGGGATGATTTCAGTGAGTAAATAGGTGAGTCATCGGTGGGTCATCGGTGGGTCATCGGTGGGTTTTTCAGGACTCATCTGGCGAGTGCACCGCACGGGTGCCGCTGCACTGCACTACTCTCGACAATTCCAGCCTTCATCAGGAATCACCGCACCGATCGGTGCTGCCGCCATCCCTTTCACTCACTTCCGCCACTCACCTCCGAGACTCCAAACAGGCCGGTCAGTTACTGCCGCCAAGCAGCGGGGCTTGCTCCTGGGGAGTGATGATTCCCGGCGGCAGTTCGAGGATGCGGATGTTGCGAAAGTGGATCTCCGCACCCTCGGATTCCAGGCACAGGTAACCTTTCTTGACCGAGGACTTGCGCACGCCGTTGACGAACTTACCGTTGACCGACAACTTGACCACCCCGTCGACGCAGACCACATCGTAGACGTTCCACTCGCCCTTGCCCTTGCAGCGGTTTTCAATCGATTTGCTGCGGCTGCCGCGGGGGTTATCAGGAATCGTCTCGAGGCCATTGGCACCAAACAGTTCCCCGTGGACATAGGCAATTGGGGCCGGAACCCCTTCCTTGTTCTTGTGCTGGTTCACCCAGTCCAGTTCAAGCATCTGCACTTCCATCCCCTTGGGCAGACGTCGCCCCTCGGGAACGGTCCCCTCGCTCCAGGCAAAGACGCCGGAGTTTCCGCCAGCTTCCATGTGCCGCCATTCGATGTGCAGGATGAAATTCTCGAACTGCTCGGTCGACCGCATCACGCCGATCGGGTGGCCGGTGCAGACCAGCAGCCCATCGCGAACAGACCAGGTCTCCTCGGAGGTGTTGACATCGACCCAACCGGTCAGGTCCTTGCCATTGAAAAGATCACGAAACGCTGCCGGTTCGTCGTCACCGGTGATCATCACTCCCGAAACGACCAGCGAGATGCTGAAAACAATAGTGAGGGCCTGGTTGGTCATCGTGTTTGCTCCCCTGTTCATCGTTGGTACTGTCAATTACTGGTGTGTCAGCGGGCTCAATTTCAAGGAGTACAAATGCACCTTCTCCTCATCCATCATGATCGCTTCGAACGTCACCAACGCCTAGGGGCGGCTCTGAAATTGACCACAGCCGAGGAAGTCATCCGTGGAGCATCGTGGTCAT
>JGI26380J51729_10000977_pt1 | contig 13845 bp, 16 predicted proteins | sample SaaInlV_165m_DNA_FD_51729 | JGI IMG/M metagenome (IMG submission 51729) | reverse complement strand
AACAGTTACTTTCTGTATTGGCAAATAATTATCTTTTTTAAATCGTTATATGGATTTTCAATACTCATATCTATTTTTTCTTATTCCAATTCCATAAAATTATATTCCAATTACTATCTCCCCAAGAAAAATTATCAATTATTTGAAAACCTATCTTCAGATGTGCACTTAATGATCTTTTGTTTTTTTCATCAATGTCAGTTATCAAATACTGATATTTTTTGGAGTACTCTTTTTTATAAAAATCATAGATTTTTTTTACAATACCCATACCTCTATATTCTTTTTTTATACATAACTGACCAACAAGCGCATAGTTAACATTTTTTAATTTTTTTGAATTGAAAGATATTGTACTTAACCTATCAATTAAATCCTCAAAAAGTTTATGAAGTCCATATACAGTTTTATCAATTACAATTGCATATCCAACAATTTTATCATTATCCCTAGCAACAATAGACTTTTGAATTTTNTTTACATCTTTAAGGAGCTCCATATTATAATTAAGTGTCAAAAACCCATATTCTAATTCATCCTTTCTTGATAGATTGTTAATTAAATTATTTTGGTTTAATTCTCTAATCTGTAATAAATCACTGTAATTTTCTACTTTACCAATACTAATCACTTTTAAATTTTTTCATATCACTAAATTAAAAACCCCCTTAATTAATCAATTAAATTATCTTGAAACATAAACCATGTTGTTAGGATAAATACTCCAATAATTAATGCAAGTAAAAGACTGTTCCAAAAGTATTTAAGTTTATGACTATCGTCCTTGAATTTAAACCACTTATTGAATTGAAACATTCCAACACCAGTAAAACCTAATATTATAAATTTTATAAATATTTCTATTGGCATTTATTTCTTATCCTTAATTTTAACCGAGTTAGGCGTCACAACGCCTGCAGAGATAACCAGCTTGAATGCATCTTCAACACTAATATCAAGTTCGAATGCATCTTTTTTCGGTATCAAGACAAAAAAACCTGAAGTTGGATTAGGGGTGGTTGGTACAAAAAGATTTAAGGTTTCTTCACCGATAATAGATTCAGCTTCGCCTCTGTAATCACCTGATTGAAATGCGATTACCCAAATTCCCTTGCTTGGATATTGAATTAAAAATGCCTTTCTGAAACTTTCAGATGAAGTATTCAATACAGTATCAGAAACTTTTTTTAATATGTTATATATGTTTCGAAAACCTGGAATTTTATTAAGGACCTTTTCCCATAGGGCTACTAACTTTCGGCCTAATATATTAGTAACCAATAATCCTGTGATAAGTAAGATTAACAATACCAAGATAATTCCAGATCCTGGAATAGTAGTATCTAAATTAAATATAGCTTCTGGTAGGTATTTTTGTGGAACGAGACTATTAATAAGCTCTAAGAAGAACTTAATAACGATGACACTTAAAATTAGAGGTATCCAGAAAAGAAGACCTGAAATAAAATAATTTCTTAATCGATTCAAATTTTTTAACATACTTGTTTCATATTTACTTATGTTTTTCCAAATATATAAATAAGGAGTTAACATGAAGTTTTTAATATCAGGTATTTAGTAAAATGTTACTTTCTAAATGGATATGTTGGAAGATTAAATCTGATTACTTAAATTACTAGATATGAAAGAATCTAAAATATCAATAGGAGCAGGAATAGGTTTAATTGCTGGAATTATAATCGGTAGTGCCACTAATAATGTTGGCTTATGGATTGCATTAGGTTTATGTTTTGGTGCAGGTATTGGAACTGTATTAGATAAAAAGGATAAGGGAAAATAACTATATTGGTATAAATCTAAAATCAATTACAATGAAAAAATTACTTTCACTATTAATTATTGCTACAGCTTTTACATCTTGTAACACTTCTGTTGAATCAGAAAAGATTTCAGGAAAGTGGCTGCTAGATGACTCTCGTTTTGAAAAGGGATATATGGCAGGTGATCAAAAAGACTATGATCTAGTAAAAAAATTCTTGGATGCCTATGAAAATATGGATCCTCAAGGAATGGTAGATTTATCTGCAGAAACTGTTAAATTTCATCCTGGAGACATAGGTGGAGTTTTTGATGTTGATATGACAAATACTGATTTTATTGTTGAAAGACAATCAAATTGGGATTCAATTTCAAGAAACTATATATTCATTATGCCATTAAAAATGGAGGATTCAAAAAACAGAGTTGTAACTACTGCTTTTACAGAGACTCGATATGTTAAGGATGGAACAAGTGAATCTATTAATTTCTATGAAAGGTTATATATAAATGAACAAGATCAAATTATGAGAGTTGTCCAATATAGCAGACCTCCAAACGATTAATAATTTGATGTAAAATAAATTAACTAAAAACCCTCTTTTAATTAAGGGGGTTTTTTTTACATTAGGGTATGAAAAAATTTCTATTAATCACAATTTTATTATTAATTGGTTGTAATACGACATCAAATGTATCAGAGGAGGAAGTAATGGACTTATTTAATGAGTTCTTTGTTGCTCTTGATAATGATCCAGAAAGTTTAAAAGATTATGTAACGGATGACTATTTTATTTTTGAGGTAAGCAGAAAGTGGTCTACAGAAGAGTTTATAGAATTTGTAAAAAGTTTTGGCAAGTTTGAGTCTAAAAGAGAGTTTAGAAACATAGTGATTGACACTGATGTAAATTCAGCTCATATTAGTCTAGAGCATGATGGTGAGTTTATCCTTGAAAACCCTACTCCAGATGGACAGGTTAAACTAAACTATAAATGGTTAGAGAGTGCATATATAGTTAGAGATAACGGTGAGCTGAAATTTAAATTTTATTTTTCTGAACAAATTAATGACTAATCATAGATTAATCATTAATCGATATTTAAAAAATATGAAAACATCAAAAACTACAATTACTTTATTCGTTTCGCTAATAATGATTCTTGTGTCAAGCAACTCTTTTGGACAAGGTAATCAGATAAGACAAAGTCAAAACTCAAGTGTTACTCAATATGTTGGAGTGGATACCCAAATAACCATCAACTATAGTCGTCCTGCAGTGAAAGGTAGAGTAGTCTGGGGTAATATGGTCCCTTATGGATTAGCTCCAGCCGATAAATATTCTAATGGTAAATCATTTCCATGGAGAGCAGGTGCAAATGAAAATACAACGATAGAAATAAATAATGAGGTTAAAATAGAAGGAAATACGCTTGCACCAGGCAAATACAGCATTCATATGATTCCTTCAGAAACAGATTGGATTATTATATTTAATAATAATAATAACCAATGGGGTAGCTTCAGTTATGATGAATCGGCAGATGCACTAAGAGTTACAGTTACACCTATTGAGGGACATTTTGAAGAATTTCTTTCCTACAACTTTGGAAATATTACTGATAATTCTGTAGTAGCATACCTTCATTGGGAAAAACTCAAAATTCCATTTCAAATAAACCTTTAAGTATGGGTAAATAAGACAACTAAAGAAATATTACTATGAAAAGATTCTCATCTATTTTTATCCTACTTCTATCATTTACTTTTACTTTTTCTCAAACTACAGAGTTAACAAAATCTAAAGCAGATCAGTATAATGATTTCATTTCTAAAATGAAATCAAATGGAATATCAACTGGTAATATTCTGATTTATGAAAATGGAGAGATAGTTTTTCAAAACTCAAACGGTATAAGATCTATTAACCCAATAGATTCATTAGATTTAAACTCTCAGTTTCGTTTAGCATCTGTAAGTAAACAATTTACAAGTGTTGCTATAATGAAACTTAAACAACTTGGTAAACTTGATTATGATCAAAAAGTAAAAACAATTTTGACTGATTTCCCTCATGAAAACATTACAATTAAGCACTTACTTCATCACACATCTGGGATTGACGATTATATAAAAATTGTAAAAAAATATTTTAAGAAAAAAAAATCAAATAAACGTTACATAATTGGTAATGATGAGATCTTAGATATTTTTTATAAATCCAAACCAAAGCTTAATTTTCAACCTGGAAAAAAGTTTGAATATAGTAATACAGGATATGTAGTATTAGCTTCAATAGTAGAAAAAATTTCAAAACAACACTTTCGAGACTTTTTAAAAGAGAATATTTTTGATCCTTTAAATATGAATAATACTATAGTCTACAATTACCAAGAAGGTGTTGATCCAAATATGCCTAATCGTGTATTTGGATATTCAAAAACAGAAGATGAGAAAGGTTATGAACTTAATGACTATCATATTGTTAACGATGTAACAGGAGATGGAGGGGTATTCTCCACAATAATTGACTTATACAAATGGAATATGGCATTAATAAATTATAAAGTTCTGCCAAAAGAATTTTTAGATGAAGCATGGTCACCTGGAATACTTAATAATGGTAAAATAGCAGGATTTGATGGAAGACCAGAGTACTCAAGATATGGGTATGGCTGGTTTATAGGTGATAATAAAAATCNAAGAAGTGTTTTTCACTCTGGCGGATGGGTTGGATTTGCAACCTATTTATATAATGAGATTGAAACAAAAAGTGGATTTATCATTCTTACTAATGATAGCTCTCGTGTTATAGTCGACAATATAAATACCATTAATAGCATTAGATCAGGCAAACCCTATAGCCTCTCAACTAATGATTGATACTTTATATATTGCTAGGTAATCAATTATCCTTGATGCCCAGGTTTAGTAATGCCTCCAGGATCAATTTTATTTAAATCAACACCTGTTTTTTTCAAGAAGTCTTTTTTAAAGTTCTCATTTCTTTTCTTTCTTTCTATCAAAGATTTAATAAACTTTCTAATCATATTTCTAATTTAAGAAATTTATTAACTACCTAATTTACCAGCTACATAGCCCCCACTCCAAGCCGCCTGAAAATTATAACCTCCCGTTATTGCGTCGACATTAATTACCTCACCTACAAAATAAAGATTCTTTGCTTTTTTACTTTGCATTGTTTTGAGATCAATTTCATTTAAGTCAATTCCTCCACAGGTTACAAATTCTTCTTTAAAGGTTGTTTTACCAGAAACTTGGTAGTTGTCTTGAGTTAGTATGGTCACTAATTCCCTAAATTTCTTTTTACCAATCTCATTCCACTTTTTTTCAGCAGGAATTTCAATTTTTGATAGCAAAAAATTCCAAAGTCGGTTTGGGAGCATAAATGCTTTCTGATTGCCTATTGCCTTTTGAGTATTCAATTGACTAAATTCATGGAGGTGATTAAAAAGTAACTCCGTATTAGTTTCATCAACCCAATTAACCTGGATTTCAAATTCGTATTCACGATCACTTAATTCTCTTGCACCAAATGCAGAAGCTTTTAGAATTGCAGGTCCACTCATACCCCAATGGGTTATAAGCAAGGGTCCTTGTGTGTTAATTTTACTGTTTTTAATCTTCACACGAGCATTTTCAACAACCAGTCCCATAAGTGTTTTAATAGGTTCGTTTGGCATGTTAAAAGTGAATAGCGAAGGGACTGGGGGTATAATGTTATGACCTAAGTTTTCCAACCAATCAAACCCCTTAATTTTAGGACTTCCACCAGTTGCAATAATAACGATATCAAATTTTTGATATGGTTGGTCTTTAAAATTTAGTTTCCACCCTATTAGCTCTTGCTCAATATTTTCTAGGCTTTGACCCAGTTTTAAAGTCACATTTAGGCGATTCATCTCATTTACCAAACAATCAATTATGCTCTGGGAGTCATTAGACACGGGAAACATTCGCCCATCTTTTTCTGTTTTTAATGGAACACCTCGACTTTCAAACCAAGCAATGGTATCGGTTATACTAAATTGATAAAAGAGGGACTTTAGTTTTTTACCACCACGAGGATATGCCTCACAAAGTGTTGGTATGTCAGAACAGTCATGAGTAACATTACAACGTCCTCCTCCAGACACTTTTACCTTAGAGAGGATTTTAGATGTTTTTTCAAAAAGGATTACTTCGTGGTTGGGATGGTTTTCTTTTACTGATATTGCAGCAAAAAAACCAGCTGCTCCTCCTCCAATTACAGCAACCTTTTTAGATTCCACGTTCTAAACTATTTAATTTTAACTACCTCTTCTTTGTTTTAATATCTCTCTTCTTGTTTTTGAAGGTGTGAAACTAAAAATTTTTGCTAACTGGTCTAAAAGACTTTTTGAAGTCTTTGAAGGTCTGTGTGAATTTGGTTTTATTTTCATATCTAAAGTTTAAATTTCCCTTAATTGAATGTAGGTTTAACGATTCAATTCTTTTTATTCTTTCTTTTTAGTCGATCTTCTTTTTTAATTCTCCTTAACTCTGCATTTTTTTTCCTTTTATTGACCCTATGTTCAAGCTCTTCCATTTTTCTTTCATTTCTAAGCTGCTTCTTTTTTTTCTTTCTTGCAGCAGCCATTTCAGCATAAGATGACCATCCAAGCTTTCTTGCAGTTTCTTCTCTAATCCTATCTTTTAATTTAGTAAATTCAAATTCATCAAGATCCCTCTGAATATTATTTCTATACTCTTTGGTTAACTTGCTCAAATCATCTATGTTAGCCTTCTTATCTCCAGTATATCCATAACCTATTTGACTAAATGTAAATTGAATAGTTAAAAAAGTAATTAAAAAAACTAATAGAGCTTTTTTCATATCTCTAATGTATTAAAAAACCCTCTTAACTAAAAGAATCAGTTCCCTTTAAAGAGCTTTAATTGAGAAATATCAACCTCATTTGACTCTTGTCTTGTTATAGAATGAGTAGCAATATCAGCTTTTAACTTATCTATTTCTCTACGTTTCTGCATTAAATGACCACCATTTTGCCTAAACTTATATTCTTGGACCTCTGGAATATTGTCCCAATCAAACATTTTATTAAGCCAAGTCTTTGTATACATCTCCTCATATGCTTTTACAATTAAATATCTAACCATCTGATTGTAGTTTGAATGCTTCAAGTCATTTTGTAGCATTTTACCATTCTGTATTTTAGGAGAATTTATTACTGCTAATAGTTCGTCACTAACTCTAATATTTTTAATTTTGTTATAATTAGTCTTCTTCACTCTATAAATATAATTGTTTATAAATTAATTAGTTATGTATATCATTAGTATTTTTTATGTATATACATATTGTTCATGAGTTCAAAATTTTAAGTTTAAAGCTTTTGATTATGAAAAAAGACTAAATTAGAGACATGAATAATCCACTCCTAATCTTACTTTTTATCACTTCTATATCTATTAATTTACAAGCTCAAAAACTCAATAGAACAGAACGGAAAATTGTAGAAAAAGTTAAAAATTTTGATAACGCCAGTCTGTTGTTTCTAGAAAAAGTAGTCAATATCAATAGTGGAACTTTAAATCAAAATGGCGTTAAAGAAGTAGGAGATTTATTTGATACAGCCTTTCAAGAGATTGGTTTTCAAACGGAATGGATAAATATGCCAGCAGAAATGAATCGTGCTGGACACTTATTTGCTTCTATTAATGGTGATAAAGGAAAAAAATTATTACTTATTGGACATTTAGATACTGTTTTTGAGGAAAACAGTCCCTTCCAAACTTTTGAACGTATAAATGACAGTATCGCTTATGGACCTGGAGCTAACGATATGAAAGGTGGTGATGTAGTTGTTTTATATGCATTAAAAGCGTTAGCAGATCTAAACTTACTAAAAAGAGCAAGTATTACCGTTGCCTTTACTGGAGATGAAGAAAGTACAGGAAAGCCTTTGTCAATTTCACGTAGAGCATTGATTGAGGCAGGAAAAAAAGCTGATATTGCTTTGGGTTTTGAAAATGCTACAGGTTTTGATAACGCTACCATAGCTAGACGAGGAGCTTCAGGATGGAGTGTAGAAGTTAAAGGGATACGTGCTCACTCTTCAGGAGTATTTAATGAGCGTATAGGTGCTGGAGCAATTTTTGAGATGAGTCGTATTCTCAACGAATTTTATACGGAAGTACGAGGGGAAGAATACCTAACCTTTAATCCTGGGACACTTTTAGGGGGTACTTTTATAGATTATGATAAACAAACCAGTAGTGGAGAAGTTTTTGGTAAAACCAATGTAGTTGCTCAAACAGCAATAGTTAATGGTGGTCTTCGATTCATATCTGAAGAACAAAAGGAAAATGCGCGTGCTAAAATGCGAACTATTGTAAGTCAAAACTTACCCCAAACCTCCGCTAGTATTAATTTTATAGACAGCTATCCTGCAATGGGACCTACTGAGGGCAACCAAGCTGTATTAGAAATTTTAAGTGAAGTAAGTCAAGATTTAGGTTTTGGTCCTGTAACAGGTTATGACCCTAGCAAAAGAGGTGCTGCTGACATTTCATTTGTTGCTGATTATGTAGATGGGCTGGATGGCCTAGGAACAATGGGGAATTATGCACATACTCCACAAGAAACGGTTAATCTAAAAACCATGAATGCTTTGATTCAAAGGGCTGCAATATTAATCTACCGATTGACACGTTAATTTAGTTATGATCAATAAAATGAGAATAGCAGTATATTTTTTTCTTTTTTTTAATTTTTCTTTTTCACAATCAGTTTCATTATTTAATGGAATTGACTTATCTGGATGGACAATCCACGGTACAGAGAAATGGTATGTTGAAAATGGGGATTTAGTTTGTGAAAATGGACCAGACAATGAGTATGGTTATTTATCTACTGATAAATATTATAATGATTTTATACTGACTCTTGAGTATAAACAAGAATCTAATGGAAACAGTGGTGTTTTTTTTAGATCAACTCTTGAAGGAATAATAATAAATGGTTGGCAAGTAGAAATTTCTCCTCCCGGACATGATACTGGTGGGATATATGAGTCTTATGGAAGGGGATGGCTTATAAAACCAGATCCAATAAAAGATAAAAGTTTAAAATATGGTGATTGGAATTCAATGAAAATTATGGTTAAAGGAGATAATGTAAAGACTTGGTTAAATGGCGTTGAAATGATTCACATCAAAGATCAAAAGATAGGAGAGGGAAAAGGGTCTATTGCACTTCAAATTCATGCTGGTGATGATGTGAAAGTACGTTGGAGAAATATCAAATTAGAAAGACTATAAAAAAAGAGATTATTTTATATCNTCAATTAATTGTTTCATTTTTAAATGTAATGACTCTACAGCATTAGCATAACGCGAATCCCACTCCTGTAGTCTATTAGAAGATTTCAATGCAATTTCATATTCTAATCCTGGGAGAATCCAAGCAGCATATCCACTAAAGGGATCTGAAGAAGCATATAACGATTTAAACCATGAGCCAAAGTACATGCCTTGGTCTGATATAAAACTTTTTTCTAAAGCAATTAATTGTTGATTTAAATTATGAAGTTCTTTTTTAGAAAACTTTCCACTCTCTAGATATAATTTTATATTAGATGTTAGCTCATCAGATGTTTTTTCTAAAGATTCAATTGCATCTGCAGTCATTTTAAACCCCTCAAACTTTTGGTCATATTCTTTAATTTTAGTCTCGGCATTACTAAAATGTATTTTCAAATCCACTGCATATCTATTTAGATTATAAGGGATAAGTTCAGCGTTAGCCATACGCAGTGCCATCAATCCTGCCATCTGTTCAACCATAGGACCCATTTTAAACTCAGGATCTACAAACTGCTTATAAAACCTAAAGCTATCGTAATTGGAATGATATAGATTTGGACCTCCTGCTCCACCACTCAATGAAGGAACACCTGCGTGCATATAAAAGGCAATGTGATCTGATCCACCACCTAAACTTCCAATTGATGGTTCAATCTGATTATCTTTTTTCCAAAATTCAAATAGACTTTGATCAGTATAAGGGTATTTTACAACTTTAGATGCTTCCACCATTAATTTCTTTAAAGTTGGTGCTGCTGATGCACCAAAATTTTTACCTGATACTCCTCCATCAAAATTCATGTAAACCACACCTTTAGCATTCAATTCATCTCTCATCTGCTCTACCCATTCTGATGAACCGATTACACCATGCTCCTCAGCATCCCAATGTCCAATTAAAATAGATCTTTTAGGATTATATCCTTTATCGATCAGAGAACCTAAAGTTTCACTCAAACTAAGTAACATTGCAGTTCCACTGTTAGGATCTGTTGCTCCAAACCCCCAAGCATCCAAATGACAACCTAAAATAATCCATTCGTCTGGAGCTTCACTCCCCTTTATCATTCCTATTACATTAGTAGCCCTAACGAAATCAATTTTTTGATCTACCTTCAACCTTACTGTTAAAGAATTACCACCATCAAGTCTATAAGTAAATGGAAGACCTCCCTGCCATGACTGCGGAACTACTTTTCCTTCCATTTTTCCTAGTATTTTTTCAGCTTCACCATAACCAATAGGAGTAACTGGTATGGTGTGTAATTGAGCATCTTTAGGGTCAAGACGTTTGATCTTCTTTTTACCATCTAAAGGTAACGCAGGTTCAAAAGGGGTTAATGGATCCCCTGTAAAATCTGATGTTAGCAAAGAACCTCTTTGTATAGTAGATGAATTGTAATAAGGTCCTTCAGGATACACTAGTCCTTTTGTAAAACCACTGTCTTTTGGATCTGTAAATATTATAAGTCCTGACGCTCCATTTGCTTCTGCAAATTTAGCTTTGAAACCTCTAAAGTTTCCACCATATCTAGCCAAAACAATTTTTCCTTTGACATCAACACCAAGTCTTTTTAATGTTTCAAAATCTTCCTTACGTCCATAATTAGCATAAACAACCTCTGCCGTTACGTCTCCACTTCCTGAAAAAGCATTCCAGCCTTTCCAAAGTAAAGGATCTTCTGAAAATTTATCACCCGGTATAACTCCCTCCTTTTGATTCAATACCTCTAAGGATGGTGTTATAATTTCAATTAGGGAAGTTCCAGGTTCTTTTGGGAGATACAGATCATAGGGATAATTGGTTACAACTAGTCCTGCATTCTGCATTACCTCTCCAATATATCTTTGAACCTCTTCATTAGCTGCACTTCCAACAACATGTGGACGCTCTGTAAGTTTTTTAAGATGCTTTTTGAAGGAAGTTTTATCTATTTGTTTAGCAAATATTTCCTCTATTTCAAGTTGATCCTTCCATGAATCAGCAGAATACCCTTCATATTGTGCAATTGAAAGTTGAAATGTAAAACAAGAAATAATAAAAAGTATAGAGATATTTTTCATATCGCTAATTTAAAATAAACTCGTAAAATAAAACAGTAAATATTACACCTTTAAAAAATGCTATATATGCAGCAAGTAAAGGATTTGTATTAATCCATTTTAATCGCCATTTAAAAAAATTTTTCATATCTCTAATTTAAGAATTAGTTTGTCAATTTAAACTTACATGTTAAAATTATCATCGAGATTTACTTCCCATTTTTTAAATAATGCAATTAGTGAAGCTTTAAATCTTTTATAATTTTTATTGTTAGTTAACGTCCAACCCGTTTCAGCATAAGCAGCAATTCTTGGAAATGTTTGACTGTAGACTTCTTTTTTAGTTGGTGTCCATTCGCCCCACATTTGAGTCCCTAAGCCTAAAATTTGTTCAGCTTCTTCTTTTGTAAACCCTTCAGGTATAGGATTGAAACTGTATGCCTTATTAAGATCAATTTGCTCGTATGTATAATCTAAATAGGTGTAATTATGGTCAGAATTTACTAAATCATGCCCTGCATTAATGGCTATCTTTAAGTTATCAAGGCCACCTTTCCAGAAATGAATAATTGCATTTTTTGATAGTTTTGTAGTAGCGTTATCATCATTATTTTCCCAATTATGNAGATTATTACCCATAATTTCATTCCATCCCATCATACGTTTTCCTAGTACAGAATTAATGTAATCAGAAATATTGTTAGTGAAATGCACTTGAACATCACTGTAATTTTCTAATTGATTTTCTTTCATTAGAGCTTTAATATCTTCATTAATTTTCCATAGATCATATTTCGCTTCATCTCCGCCAATATGTATTATATTCCCGGGGAATAAGTCTGAAACTTCTTTCAATACATCTTGAATAAATACTATTGTTTTTGGACTTGCAGGATTAAATATAACTTNTCCAACACCAAATCTTTCTGGAACCTTAATAGGTTGTGTTGAAGATCCCAAGAAAGGGTAACTTGCAATTGCAGCTGACGCATGNCCTGGCATAGCTATTTCTGGAATAATTGTAATATTTAGATTCTCAGCATNAGCTACAATTTCCTTAATATCATCTTGAGTATAAAAACCTTCATGTGGGACACCATCAAAAACTTCGCTACCCCATTTTTTTCCTTGATAATTAATTTGTGTACTATCTCTTTTAGAACCAATCTGTGTTAAAAGTGGATATTTTTTTATTTCTATTCTCCATCCAGCATCATCTGTCAAATGCCAGTGAAAAACATTCATTTTCAAATGCGCCATTTCATTTAATATATATTTCACAACTTCTTTTCCTTGAAAATATCTACCTTCATCGAGCATGTATGCTCTCCATTTAAATTGTGGCTTATCTATAATTTCAAGTTCTTGTACAACTCCTAGTCTGGTTAATTGAATTAAGGTCTGGATACCATAAAATGTTCCTGCTTTAGTGTTCGATAGAATAGATATCTTATTGTTTTTTGCTATTAATTGGTAACCTTCTTCACCCAATGTGTCGATTATTGATTTTTCAAATACAACTTTCACTCCTTTGTCATTTGGTATATTATTCAAAAGAAGTTGATCTTTCAAGTAACTACTGTAAATTCCATTAGAAACATTTAAACCTTTNCCTAAATTTATTGTGTTTTTTTGTAAANANATTTGATTTGGGTATGGTAATAAATGAGTTTGTGAATCAACAGAAATACCATTGGGCTGATTACAACTAATAATCAAAAAAAATAATAGTAGTAGTCTTTTCATAAACCTATCTATAAAGAATTATAACATCAACTGGTTTAATTCTCTTTAAAGTATAAAAATCTGATGTAGCCGCTATATCAAGCAACCACTTTAATGAGAATGATGTAAAAACATTTTTGGTGTAATTATCTTTTTCAAAAAATAATCCAATTTCTCCATTTTTTAAAATAGTCATTGATGAATATGCTGCTTCGCCACTATATACTATTTTGGGTTTTGACCAACTTTCTCCTTCATCCAAACTGTACCTGACTACAATTTCTTTTCTTATTTTTGAATTATTTATACTTGATAAAATTAGCAGTCCTTTTCTTTTATATTTCCCATAATTATATTTAATAAAGCTTGCATTACATCCTGGATCAATCAAGTCATTTTCCTGTTTTGTCAACCAGTCTTTTCCCTCATTAGAACTAATATGAGAATATCTAATTCCTTCACTATTAGCTCTTGAATTTACCATCCATGTTCCATCTTTTAACTCTACTATTTTGGATTCATTACCTGGCTGCAGAGGTGTTTCTGTTAAAAACCACGTTTTTCCATGGTCTTTACTTCCAAAAATATGAGTACCATTTTGAAGATTTACCAGAGAATGTAGCAAATCCCCTCTTTTAGTTTGAATTCCTCTTCCAGAAGTAATAAACTTAAAATCTTTTTTCCAACCTGGTTTAGAAATTTGGTTAGTAATATCAACTGGCTTAGACCAAGTCATACCATTGTCAGAACTTGTAACATATTTTAAATAATAAATGTCTTTTTCTTTGTCATGGTCCATGTAATTAAAAAATAAAAAAATTTTATTAGTTGTTCTATCGAAAATCATTGAGGGATCTGAAGCTGACTTACCTAATGGATAATCAACAACTCGCTCAATTGCTGACCAAGAATTTCCACCATCATCACTTCTT
>JGI26380J51729_10000964_pt1 | contig 13937 bp, 11 predicted proteins | sample SaaInlV_165m_DNA_FD_51729 | JGI IMG/M metagenome (IMG submission 51729) | reverse complement strand
CTTTTAGCAGGTAAAGATTTGTTTGTGTCCAATAAAGCTTTCACTGCACGGGTGTAGTAGGACTTTTGGTTGATTTGAGTTGCCATACTATAGGAATCATCCAGGATGAAAACTATTGCGATAGGACCTTTGGTTCCTAGGTTTACGGAATCACTAATTGAAAATATTGGATTTGCCATAGCTAAGCTTAGAAATATGATTGCGAGACACCGTATAAAAAGTAAAAACTTTTTATTTGGTTTTGATTGCTTGATGGAACGATTTTTAGATTGCAGTAGTAAATAAATTGCAGAGAATCGCTGATGTTTTTTCTTGCGGCGGGTCATTAGATGAATCAAAACGGGGGCAGCTATCCCTAATGCGCCAATCAAGTAGAGTGGAGATAAGAAGTTAAAGTTCATGGGGTTCAATGTTTCCCTAGGTTTTTTCTTTGTAGTAAAAAATAAGTTAGCCCCTGTTCCAATGGAGTTGACGTATCGAGAAATATATAATCGATGCCCAATTTTGAGCAATGAGATCGGTAGTATTTTATCTGCTCTTGAATCGACCGCTGATAGGCTTCTCTAATATTTGCGGGATCAAGTTCAATGGAGGAGTCATCTTCTAGGGACTCAAAAACGACATCACCATTAAATGGTAATGACACTTCATCAGAATCTAAAATATGGAAGAGAATTACTTCCAGTCCTCGCGACACAAGAAGTTTGAGTTTTTTTTCAACACCAGTTTCTTTGGTGAGAAAATCGGAAACTAAAATTAGCATCCCCCGTCCGGGCAACCTTTCCACCATGCTTTCAATGACATTTTCGAGTTTGGTGACGCCATTAGGTGATAATACTGCTAACTCATGAAGAATATGCTTAAAGTGAGTTGGCTTAGAACGAGGAGGAACATGACTTATCAAGCTTTCATTAAATAAAGAGAGGCCTACCGCGTCGAATTGTTTTAAAAATAGGTATGAAAGCGAAGCAACTAAGGTTCGAGCATAATCCATTTTGCTCATAGTTTTTGGATTAGAAGACTCGTACCCCATCGATCCGCTTGCATCCAGCAATATAGTGGCTTTTAGGTTGGTAGATTGCTCAAATTGTTTAATTTGGAGCTTGTTTGTTTTGGCTGCTACTTTCCAGTCGATATGTTTGGTTTCATCTCCAGGGGTGTAATNCTTGTAGTCAGCAAATTCAACACTTGAACCCGTGTGCCTACTTCGATGATGGCCCGATAGCAATCCTTCCACTAGTTTTGTTGCGACTATATTTAGGGAAGCAATGCGTGAAAGAACTTCTGGGTCGGATTCTATAGCCTTNTTTTTGTTCATAACGAAGATTCGTTAAANTTTTAGTAAATAACCTTGTACCTTCTATGCCCTCGTCTAATGTTATGTGGCTATATTATTTTTGGCAAACATAAAAAAATAATTTTTTACCCCGATACCTGTNCAAGTTGACATACTGGAGTGGCCTTATACAATGAATCTCATGTATCTNGAAAAAATATAAACCGATTGAATTTTTAAGGCTACACAGGAAAAAGAGGAGTGTTGAACACTTAACAAGTTTGATTTATGAAAAGTGTAGTACCTCTATAGTGGTGTTTCGTGGTAAGTTATGTTCCATATTGACCTTATATAATTTGATGGTCTTTTTAGCTAGTTCGCTTCTTGCAGTAAATAGCTGATAATGAAACTAGTGCTTTTGTAAAGTCGTATATGAGATACCATTACTTTCCTTAGTGAGTTTGGCAAAAACCCGAAGTCTTAAACTATGCCTGCGTAGAGTTCAGTGATATTGCCCTATGAAACAAATTTTCTATTGAAGAGTGTGGATATGCGTATGTTAAAAAAACAAAAAGCTGTAAAAATTGAAGAAAAAAGGATGAATTGATGAACCGACCTTTTAATGATCAACCAATAGAGACTTTGATAGATCAAAACCTCGTTAACGAAGGAACAGTTCTTGACCTTCGCCTGAAATACATAGGTGATGACGGAATAGAGTTTTTGTCGAATTGCGCCAAGCTTGTTAGTCTTCGAGATTTGAAACTGGAGCGCAATAATATAACAGATAAAGGGATACAGATACTGGCTGGGTCCACCATATTGACCGGGATCAAATCACTTAACCTTGAAAGAAATTCGATAGGTGATGAAGGAGTAAGGTCGATTGCGCTGTCTCCTGGTTTTTCCCGTCTGACCTCCCTTAATTTATGGAAAAACGAGATTGGGTCAGGTGGGGCTAAAGCAATTGCAGACTCCCTCATACTCGGGAACCTGCAAAGACTTGATCTTGCAAATAATAAAATTGGGGATGATGGTGGAAAGGCTCTTGCAGAAAGTCAGACGCTAACGTCTCTTAAGTATGTTGATCTCTTTGGAAATGGAATAAGCCAAGAGATTCAAGAGTTCATTAAAGAATCCCTCAACTTCAAAAACCTCCAGCACTTGGTTTTGGAATAAGCATGTCTATCGAGTTTTGTGCCATTTATTCCCATTGAATACCTTTAAGCCTTATGGGTTGGCCCTTTTTTTTATTTAGATAAGTTACTACCTCGCCGAGTCCCTCTGAGTAATTCTTTTTCTTGAAGGCGGATTCTCCCGGCCCATGGTAACGTTGTGAGAAAATTGAAAGTCTTTGAGCTGTTCGGGTACGAAAATCTTTTTCCCATCTTCTTTTTTCNGATGGCATCATTCCTCTTACCTGAGGGTAATTCCCAATTCGATACTTTAGATAATTTAAGAAAGTTTCATCTACTTCCAGCTTCAAGGGAGGTAGGAGGGTTACTGGGGAAAACTCTAGTAAGGGGCGATCGTCAGTTATAAGGTCAGCGCTCTGCACAAAAGAACGTACTTCTGCTGCATCCGTTAGAAAAAAATCTGTGAAATCTAGAAATGTATTTATGCCTATTTGTTGAGCTGAGTTTTGAATTTCAGGTATACGCATTAGCTCTTCAAATCTTATTTTGTCAAGAGCGATTTCCTCTTTTGATCCAACCAGTAAAACTATTCTTGTTAAAAAACTATTCCAGATAGATGTATGTGGATAAACTTCCTGAAAGGTTTTTAAGATAGACTTTGCATCGTCGGGTCCCACAAGGTGAAGTGGTAGCCATTGCATCATGAGTCCACCTTTATTTAAGCGCTCTGCAGCTAATTGATAAAACTCTCGNGAGTAGAGATTNACTGTTCCNGCCTGAATAGGTGACATAGGTTCAAGTGTTATTACGTCATATTTATTTTNNGTCCANCTTGTGAAGGTNCGNCCATCCTGAATATNCATATGAANATTTTTCTTTCTNTGTGCATTATGGTTCCATTTTGAAAAGTGATGNGCTAGTGATAATACATTTTTATCAATTTCTATACCGTCTACTTGCACCCCGGGAAATAAAGAAACTGTTCCAGTAGTGTTGCCAGTTCCAAAACAAATTACCATTACTTTTTTTGGATTAGGATGTAAGACCATTGGTATAAAACCCATTGCTTGCATATAATCACTTCCTCCAATAGAGTCAGAGACTGTTGCTGTGCTAAATCCATTCATGTACAAAGTGCGTGCCTTTGATTTCATGTTCTCGATAACACTTAGAGTCGAAAAGTCTCCTTCAATATACTCAATAAGCTTTAGTTGAGACTTTTGAGTATCCATTTCTATCCTTGCTAAATTGTGACTGCCAAGTTGTTCTGTAGATATTTTAGGGTTAGACCAGATATAACCAAGAAAGATTATTGTTGCTGCGATAAACCCAGATTTAACAATATTTTTGTCATTCCATTTGAAATGTATTGCCATTGCAACAATGCATAAAAAGATAAGGATAGAATAGATGGCAAATAAAGACATTCGAATTCCCATGAAAGGAATTAAAATGAAGGGTGTGATAATGGTTCCTAGTGTTGCACCTATTGTATTAAGTGCATAAGTGTTTCCAAGAGTTTTACTATTTGTTTTAAAAAAATTGATATTTATTCGATTTGCTAGAGGAAAACTTAGCCCGAATCCAAGTGTTGGCAGAAACATAAGTCCGAATGCAAATAGTGACCGAATGCCAATAGTTTTTAATGCTATGTTATCTAGGTCATAAAACAGTTGATCTGCTTTTAATGTCCATTCATTTAAATTTTCAAATAAAGGCAAAATAGCAATACATAGAACTGCAATGGATATTTGGATTAGAAGAAATTTTAGAACGTGATTTGAATTCCCAAGTAGTTTGTCAGCCATAATACTTCCCAATGCAATTCCAAAAAGAAATGTGGCTAGGATAAGCGCAAATGAACTTAACGTTGTCCCCATTGGAAAAACTAGAACTCGTGTCCACAATATTTGACTTGCGAGTGAAGCCATCCCTGAATATGCAAATACGAAAAGAAGAATTAGAGAAAATTTACGATCAAGGGTTGATTCTTTTTTATGGTTAATTTTGTGTTTTCCAACTGAAGTTTTAGACGATGAGTTTTTAATGAAATATTTTTGTAGAGATATGCAGAGGAGAAAAACTAAAAAATTCATACCGATGGCGGTTAAATTAGTTGCGCTAACTCCAAAGTATTTTAATGCTATTGTTTGAGTATAGAGACAACCTGCTACAGCACCGAATGTATTTAGGCTATAGAGAATAGAAACATCAGGTAAAATACGTTCGCTATTTTTCCCGATCGACCAACTACCGATAAGTGGCAAAGTTGCTCCCATACAGATTGTTGCTGGGAGCATGAGTGCTGTGCTAATAAAAAACTCTATCCAATGAAGCAGGAAGCCTAACTCAATTGCTCCATTAACTATTGGGGCATAAAAGCCAGATATTAACTCGAGTCCGTAAGGAAAAAAAAGTCCGTAAAGCCCGATTAAGCCTTCAATTATCCCGTAAAGTAGTACCANGTTAACAGTTTTTTTCTGTTTGTTTCTATGACTAAGAAACAGGCCTATTCCCCACGCNCCTAGGGCTAAACCTGTCATAAAAGCACACAAAACCGCACTAATTGCGTACAGGGTCCCCCCAAATACTAGGGATAATTGTCGAATCCAAATAAGTTCATATATTAGGCTCGCTGCACCTGAAATAAAAATGCAGAAAAAAGGGATAAGCCTGGAAGGGGTGGTAAGAAAAGCATTCATATTATATTTAAAAACAGAGATTTAGAACCAGTATCGTACATTTAAACAATTCGATGCATAGATTTGCATCTCCTATTAAGGAGTGATATTCTGACCAAATTATCCCTAATCTAAATTAGGATAGCCACTTTTAACAGATTTTTGGAGTGATTTCATGCTTGTGTTAAAGAAACGGAAGTTATTAATTACTATAGCAATTTTTTTTATTAGTTGTTTAGGAACAGTTTATGCCCAAAACAAACCTCTAGGTATTAACCAAATCCCACCGATCCCTGATGTGGTCGCACGTGTGAACGGAAGTGATATTCCTGCAAAACATATTAAATTTCGGTTTATGCAAGTTTTGAAAAGTGCGCAGACACCAATGACATCACCTCAGAAAGATAAAATTGTACGTGAGATCATAGACAAAGAAGTTGTCCGAGAATTAATGTATCAGGAAAGCCAGAAACTGAACTTGAAACTAGACCCAATTATTATAGAAACAGAATTACAGGCATTGAAGTCGGCGTACAAAAATGAAGATGGTTTCAAGAAAGCTCTTTTACAACGAGGCATTACTGAAGATGATTTAAAAAAATCAATTGAAGTAGATGCGCAAGCACAAACTATTTTAAAANAGCAGGTCAAAGGTATGGTGGGGGTTGATGATAACTTAGTTGAAAAGTATTATAAGGATAACAAAGAAAATTTTCGTAGGCCTATGGCGTACCGAGCAAGTCATGTGCTTGTCATGCCTTTTTCTCCAGAACTAATTAAGAATAGTAAAATTGAGGATTTGCAAAAAAATAAAGAGGGACTTAGGGCAAAAGCCCGAGAAAAAATATTAGAAATCCAGACACAATTAAAAAGTGGGGTAGGCATAGAGCAACTAGCAAAACAATACTCCCACGATGAGTCAACATCTCAAAATGGAGGTGATTTAGGTTTCTTTTATGCTGAATCGGTAGAAAAATCATTTGCCGATACGGTGGCAAAATTAAAAGTTGGTGAAACCTCAGACATAGTTGAAACAAAGTTTGGATTTCATTTGATTGAGTTGACGGAAACTAAACCAGGTGAATATGCTCCTTTTTCTGATATGAAAGAAGCTATTCAGGAACATTTGTTTATGGAAGGTGCTCAAGGCCAAGTTTTGAATTATATTGCTAGCCTTAGAAAAAAAGCAAAAATTGAAATTTTCTACTGAAAGAAACCCGNAACTTTTTATAAACTTTCGATATTGAAAGTNCAGTCTCGTTTACGTCGAAGCAATTTGATACTAAACCCTTGCCCGCAGTAGCATTTATATTTTTACTTAGAGCGGGCCTTTCCCGATAGAGGAGATAGATNGTGGCAACATATACCAAGGAAGAAGATGTAGCAACGACTCAGGAAGACGACCCTAAAGCAAGAGAAGCTCTGAGAGAAGTTTTCGGCAATACAGCTCGCTGGTCTTCAGATTTTAATGGGTTTACAGCTGACGTTACCGTAAATATAAATGGCAGCGAAGAGTCCGGAACGGTTACGGTAAAGAACCCTAAGGAAATAGAACATTCCATTAAAAGCGAAAAACATAAGGAATTTTTAAGCGAAAATATGGCTTCCATCGCCATGCATAGAGGGCCTCGTTCGTTTGAAGATTCCGATGGAAAGTATAAATTAGCGTTTGCTGATGATGGGTCGCACCCTCAGGGAAGAGCAGTAACCATGGGGGGTGACGGGATGAGTTCTTTTTATCGTATTAAGGGCGGACGAATTCAACAGATTAATCGTAAGACTCCACGAATGTCTTTCACCATTAATGTTGAAGAAAGTGTGAAAAATTTAGAGGGTAAGTTCCTAACCCACAAATATACAGTATACTATTTCAACCCTGAAAACGGATCCATTAAAGATGTCGAAAGCTATACTGATAATTTTAAGCGAGTGGGAAGCTTTGACTTACCCGAATACCGTCGGATCATAAATGCAGAGAGCGGAACGGTCGAAGCTGCGTTTATGAAACTGGAAAATCACAAAATATTGTAATTAGTTTATTCCCTGATAATTTAAAGAAAACCCGCTTAGAGATCCTTCGTTGCTTTGCGGGTTTTTTTAATTAGACCACCGATTCATCTTTGATGTTTTTGCCATCGCCAATAGTTCTGTTTTTGGCAATTACGGAACCCTTGACAGTCGAACCTGCACCAATGGTAACTCCTTCCCATAANATACTATTCTCAATTATGGCATCACTTTTAATATTACAGTTTGGTCCAATGACGGTGTAGGGTCCTATCCGTGAATTTTCTGCGATTTGACAGTTGCGATCCACCAATGCCGGGGGAATAATAAGTGAGCTATTGAATTTATTGGGAGGCACTCCCTTTAGGGAAACTCTCTCATCAAGAGCATCTGAATTAACTTGTAAATAATTTTCACGGTTTCCCATGTCCTTCCAGTATCCCTTGTGAAGGTACCCATAAACTGGGACTTCATCCTGAATCATTTGAGGAAAAATGTGTTCAGTTGTTCCACAAAACTGACCNTCTGGGATGCGTTGAAAAATTTCTGGTTCTATGATTTGTATGCCAGTAAACATAACACGCGTGGTATTTTCCGGTTTGTTTATAGATGATGACCCAACGAAATGAACGATACGCCCATCTTTGCAGATTTCGATCGAGTCATATTGTTTTGGAGAAGTATCTTGTCTGACCACTAGAGTTAACTTGGACTTATTTTTTTTGTGAAAAGCAATGACTTTATCAAGTTTGATATCTGTAATGATGTCACTATTTATGAGTATAAAAGGGCCACCATCAAGAAAGCTCTCCATTTTTTTGATTCCGCCAGCTGTCCCAAGAATTTTTTCTTCGCGAGAAAAATGAAGGTTCAAACTATGTGATTTTTGCTTCTCAAAGTAGTTAATGATGGAGTCAGGCAGGTGATGAACATTGACAACAACATCGGTGATGTTTGCCGATTCGAGGATATCAAAAGTGTGCGATAGCAATGGTCTTCCAAGCACAGGAAACATCGGTTTTGGCAAAACATGAGTCAGAGGTTGAAGTCTTGTGCCAAACCCAGCGGCTAGAACCATTGCTTTCATCAAAACACTCTTGGGTAAATTGGTTTTTTAATGAATGTAAGAAGGTAAAAAGGCATTTTACTGTTCCGAAAGATTTTTGAGTGAGATTGTGTATGGCGGCTTTGCTATTCCTTTGTCAGTTATTATTGCGGTGACTAGATCGTTAGGTGTTATATCAAAAGCAGGGTGGGCAGCGGACGCTCCTTCGGGTGCTATGCGTTTATTATTTAGGCTAACAACTTCATCTTCTGAACGTTGTTCGATGGGAATTTCATCGCCGGAATTGAGAGATAGGTCCAGTGTCGAAATGGGAGCAGCAACATAAAACGGAATCTGGTGTTTTTGTGCCAAAACTGCAACCATGTAAGTGCCAATTTTATTGGCAACGTCTCCGTTGCCAGCAATTCGATCTGCTCCAACTACAACCGCATCAACCTCTTTATTTTTCATAAAAAAACCACTCATGTTGTCAGTAATTAGTTTGACAGGAATATTATCTTCCATTAATTCCCAAACGGTTAGTCGTGCTCCTTGTAAAAAAGGGCGTGTTTCATCGGCAAGAACATTAATTGTTTTCCCAGCATTAGTCGCTGCACGTATTACGCCTAAAGCGGTGCCAAAACCGGCGGTTGCTAGTGCGCCGGCATTACAATGTGTAAGAACCGTACTCCCATCATCAATTAATGTTTGGCCAAAGTTTCCCATTGCCATATTGGCCTCAATGTCCTCTTTGTGAATATCTAGCGCCTCCTGTTTTAGTTTTTTCTTGAGTTCAGGAATACTTAGTAGTCGTGATTCACGAGCAACACGTTTCATTCGCTCGATTCCCCATGCCAAATTAACAGCAGTAGGGCGAGAGTTTGCAAGAGGTATGCACTTATCTTCAAGTTTAGAATAAAAATCATCGAAGTTGTCAGCGTAAATCGACGTAGCACCCAAGCTTACCCCCATAGCAGCGGAAACCCCAATAGCTGGCGCACCACGAATAACCATTGACTTGATTGCGTTAGCAACGTCATCAATTTCATTGCAATCAACAAAAACTTTTTCTAGCGGTAAACGTCTCTGATCAATCATTCGAACCATACCGTCAACGTATTCAACAGTTTTAATCATTTAAAATTTCCTAGTTTAAATGTCTTGCTAGACCAATAGGCAAGAACTAGTTTAAGTAAGTGGTAAAGTAATTTTTGGTAACCCAGCTTTATTCAATTGAGTGTATTTTTTTCAAGAAATCAGATGTATTCATGCCGTTTATACGAATAATTTTTTTTCGTCCTTGTTGACCACTAAGTATAACTATCTGATGTGGACTAATATTTAGTGTTTTGGCTAAAAACTTTACACACATTTTGTTTGCAGCGTCATCTACTGGGGGAGATGTTACACGGATTTTTAGTTGTTCATCATGGAGGCCACATATTTTATTGTTTGCAGAACGTGGTTGAATGAACGCTGCAAACTGGATCCCACCTTCACAATCTTTTATATTCAGGGCCATGGAGTGAGAAAAATTACTTTCTTTTTTCTTGGCCAGCGAGGCTTTCTTGTGCAGAAACTTTTATTGTTTCAATTAGTTTTTTTTTCTCCTGCTTTATTTTTTCTATTTCTCTTTTTAGATTAGATAATTCATGTTCAGCTTTTTTTTTATGCTGATTGGCGTGATCACGGGCTGCGTTGATTATTCGCTTAGCTTTTTCTTTTATTATGTCTGGAGTAATTTCTTCGAATTCATTCTCCCGTTCTCCTTCTTTATGAGTCTTCTGTCCGTTAAATTCAGCTATGTTTTTGTTCTTTTTGTCGATTTCTTTTTTGAGTAGGTCTAGTTCTTCTGTGACCTCTCTAAAATCTTCAGCGACTAGATGCAGGAAAGTATCTACGTCTTCTTTGTTGTAGCCAAAAATTTTATCACGAAAACACTGCTCAAGAATATCAAGGTGATTAAGCCGCATAAAAAGATTATTGCAACCTCATAGCGATCATTCCAATTGAATTAACCAGAAACGATTGAAGGAAAATAATAATAAGTATTACTATCATTGGGGAAAAGTCAATTCCTACACCGCTCATGGGTAGGAATTGACGCACTCGATACAGAACGGGTTCTGTGATACTGTTAAGAAATTGAACGACAGGATTATAGGGATCTGGGTTAACCCAAGACAACAATGCGCGTATGATCATTATCCACATGTAAAGTTCTAAAACAATTTTGAGGATCTGTGCTGTAGCAGATAAAAAATTACCTATTATGAACATCGGATGATTCTCGTAGGTCAGAGTGGGGTAAAGTGAACTAAACCAACAGATAGCATTACTTAAAATCACTAGAATATAAAATAAGCTATTATTAAAATATCCAATAACTCTCAGGATGTCAATGCGTAAGAAGTGGTTGTAATCTCTTGGCAGTCTACATTTTAGTGGGAAATTTTTTAGCTTGAGCCATTAGTTTTTGTAGAGGTGAGAAGTGCATAAAATGAAGCGTAGAAAAATCAAAGATATTTTGCGGCAAGGTAAAGAGCAAGCCGAGATTGTTATTATGGGGTGGGTTAGGACACGTCGGGATTCTAAGGGTGGATTTTCTTTTCTTGAGATCAGTGACGGTTCTTGTTTAAAAAACCTTCAGGTTGTTGCGGACCACAATATAGATAGCTTTGATTCAATATCTGAAAAACTGCAAACTGGGAGTTGTGTGGGTATCACCGGGAAGTTAGTTCAATCGCCAGGTAAGGGGCAAAGCGTTGAACTTCAGGCTAAATCTATTGAGGTTTATGGTGAGGCTGATCCGAACCAGTACCCTTTGCAGAAAAAGCACCACTCATTTGAGTTTTTACGTGAAATATCTCATCTACGCCCACGTACAAATACTTTTGGTGCAGTTATGCGGGTTCGTAATAGGCTGTCATATTCAATCCATAAATTTTTTCAAGACCAAGGGTTTGTTTATCTTCATACTCCGATTATAACGACTAATGATTGTGAGGGTGCTGGTGAAATGTTTCAGGTCACTACTTTAAAACCAGATTCAATTCCAGTGGTAGACGGTAAGGTTGACTATGCACAAGATTTTTTTGGAGAAAAGACTTGTCTTACAGTTAGCGGGCAACTGGAAGGAGAGGTCTATGCTCTAGCTCTTTCTGAAATTTATACATTTGGNCCAACCTTCCGTGCTGAAAATTCAAACACTAGCCGNCATCTTTCAGAATTCTGGATGGTCGAACCAGAAATGGCATTTTACGACTTAGAAGATGATATGAACTTAGCTGAGGATTTTCTGCNTTATTTGTTTAAAGATGTCCTGGAGCATTGTTCGGAGGACTTGGAGTTTTTAAATAAACAGATTGATAAAACAATCCTTGAAAGACACAGGAATATCACGGAGAACGAGTTTGAGCGTATTACTTACACAGATGCTATCAATATTCTTGAAAAATTAAATAAGAACTTTACTTATTCAGTAGAGTGGGGGTGTAATTTGCAATCGGAGCACGAACGATACCTCAGTGAGGAGGTTTTTAAGAAGGCAGTTATTATTTATGACTACCCAGAGAAAATTAAACCTTTTTATATGAAGGTAAATGGCAACGGTAAAACTGTGCGGGCGATGGACGTGCTTCTGCCAAAATTAGGAGAAATAATTGGTGGTAGTCAACGAGAAGACGATTACGGTTCCCTGTTAAAAAGAATGCAATCCAAAAAATTAAATNCAGAAGATTACGATTGGTATCTTGATTTAAGGCGGTTTGGCTCTGCTCCTCACTCAGGNTTTGGCTTAGGGTTTGAGAGGTTAGTGCAGTTTGTGACTGGGATGGAAAATATTCGTGACGTTATCCCGTTCCCTCGAACTCCAAAGCACGCAAGGTTTTAAGAGTTTCTCAAGGTTAGTAATACAGCCGTCTCCACGTGTTGTGTTTGTGGNAATAAATCGATCACAACAACCTCATCAATACAGTATTTTTCTAANCGGGATAAGTCTCGGGCTAGGGTTGATGGATTGCAAGAAACGTAAATAACTTTTTTTGGTTTGATCTCAGAAANGGCTTGGAGAACTTTCTCCGAACAACCTTTACGGGGAGGGTCTAAAATTATTGCTTCAATATCCTGTTCTTTGAATTTTCTTATATGTTCTTCGACCTTCCCTTCTATAAATATACAAGAATCGATACTATTGATCTTTGCGCTTGCCCGTGCGTCTAAAACTGCTTGAGGTAACTCTTCGATCCCAACAACTCGTAAGCCTGATTGTCCTAGCCATAAGCTAATAGCACCTATTCCGCAAAAAGCGTCAAGAATTCGACCTGTTGTGTTTTTTGTCCATTTTTCTATGGTTTCAAATAACCGGATCGTTTGTTCAGGATGAACCTGAAAAAAAGAAGTTAATGAAAGACTGAACTTCAATTTCCCTATCTGTTCATTCAGTTCACCTTGTCCCCATAGAAGACGAGTTTCTTTCCCTAGAATTACATTGGTCTTTTGAGAGTTGATATTTTGTACGACCCCACAAATATTTAGATTGTTGCATGTGCCCTTGCTGGTTAGATCTGTCAGGAATTCTTCAGGGAAATCTCCTGGAGTAGTTACTAACCCAATTAATAATTGATTTGAATGTGATGAATGACGTATTACGAGTTCCCGAAATAGTCCCAGATGCTTTCTCTCATCATAGATCGATACATGGTGTTTAATTAGGAGTTCTCGAATAAATTCTTTTGCCTTATTGATTGGCTCACGAAGGATTCCACAATTTTCGGTACTGATTATTTCATGCGAACCCTGTTTGAAAAATCCCATACGGAGAAACCCACCTTGCTTCTGTACAGAAAAGCTCCCCTTATTTCTATAATCGTACACCTTTTCTGCTGGGATTGATGCGATTGGGGGTGGGTCGATTTTTCCTATATGTTTCAAAGCATCTTTGACGACGTCAACCTTAAACTCCATTTGTTTGTCATATTTTAAGTCCTGTAATTTACATCCTCCACACTTGGTAAATACAGGGCAGGGGGCTTTGATTCGATCTGGTGATGGAGAACGTTGTTCGATAATTCGGGTAACTCCAAACCTTGGCGTGATTTTTATTACTTCTGCAAAAACTAGGTCTCCGGGTATACCTCCAGGTACAAAAAGAGTATAGCCCTTGTGTTTACATATGCCATCTCCGCTTGACCCTTGACTTTCTACAGTAAGTTCAAGTTTGTCACTTGGTCGTACGGGAATAATGTGTTTTTGCTTAGCCATATTTTTCTCCAATGTCGGATCGAGCACGCTAGCACACACTTGGCAGAGTAGGCAAGCCGAATTAACATATGAAAACTATTTCTTTGCGTCTTTACCGTCTTTGCTGTTTAATTCGTAATAAATTATTTGTTAATTAAAACTTGAGATGAATGGATCAACCAATTTTTATTTTGGGTGCTCTTCGAGAAGAGATAAACCTGATTAGAAAACTGATGATTGTCAAAGAACAACTCAAGGCAGGACATGCAGATGCTTGGGTCGGGAGTTGGGAAGGAGTCAGTATTGTCTTAGTACGAACTGGTATGGGTAAAGATTGTGCTTTGAGTGGGCTAAAGGGAGTTTTAAGTAGAACCGTTCCGGCCTTAGTCCTTTCAATAGGGTATGCTGGTGGATTAGATTTAAGGTTGAAAGTAGGTGATCTGGTTGTCGCTGACAAGGTTTTAGAAATTGACCAGGCCGGTACTTTTTCTAAGAGTTATCTCGTGAATACACAGCAACCAGATTTATTTGAGGGACTGACCTCTCAGAAG
>JGI26380J51729_10000951_pt1 | contig 14119 bp, 10 predicted proteins | sample SaaInlV_165m_DNA_FD_51729 | JGI IMG/M metagenome (IMG submission 51729) | reverse complement strand
GGTTAAGCCATTGTATTCAAAAGTGGAGCTAGCGGGGCTCGAACCCGCGACCTCTTGCATGCCATGCAAGCGCGCTCCCAGCTGCGCCACAGCCCCAATTTGTTAATTTCCCATATTGCTAACTCTTGCAAGCAATATTTTAGCAGAACTGAGCATTAATAGTGCATTCAAATTTTATCTTTCATTCATTTTAACACTAACTCTAATTTTTATCACATCCACAAAATGTGTAATTTAAATTTCTAAAGTTTTTTTGAGAAAATGGCTTGCAAAATAGTAGATCGGTCGTCATCGTAGACTCTCCCAAATGAATGCTTTATCTTTCTGATAACTTCCTGAGAATAATTTATAAAATAAGCTGCAATTAAAAGGGCTTGATACCTTCTAATCATCATCCCATCATAGAGAAATACCAGTTNTGAGCGAGACTTGCCTTACGCCTCTATCACTATATAATATAAAATGTNCTTTTCCGCAATCCTATCAGATAATCGGTTCATAATGGTTATCCGTTCCCTCACTTTTTTACGGATATTTTGTGTTTAAAAATTTTAATCGACGTCTTCGAAATATTTTTTTGACTGGTTTTTTGATAACNCTTCCTATTGCTATTACTATCTTCATTCTCACCTTCCTCTTNAAAAGTCTNGANACNCTATCTCCTGTTTTCACTCACTGGTTGATTTTGCTGGGCGCTCCTATTCCAGAGGGGTACCGCATTCCTTTTCTGGGGGTNGTCATGACCTTTGTTATTGTATTTNTTGTTGGCGCAGTGACCACCAATATATTTGGAAAAAAAATACTTCATTTATGGGAAAAATTTATAGAGAGAATTCCTTTTGTTCGGCGTATTTATAAAGGTACTAAGCAGGTCGTATCTTCCTTTGCGACAATGGATACAAAGTCATTCACTAAAGTGGTACTCATTGAGTTCCCGAGAAAAGGAGCTCACGCAATCGCCTTTGTTACAGGGAAAACAAGCGGCGAACTTCAACGCCTTACAAGTGACAACCATATGAAGATTTTCATACCCACCACACCGAACCCAACTTCAGGGTTTGTAGTATTCGCTGATCCTAGCGAGCTCATTACACTTGATATGACAATCGAAGAGGGCATTAAATACGTTATATCTGGCGGAATTGTGACGCCCGAACATGTTGAGAAATTAATTAAGAATTCTAGTGCGTGATCCACCCTACCGATAGAATTATTTATATTGACAACCACCTTATAGCTGTAACCAAACCAGCGGGACTTCTAACACAACCCGACCGTAATACAGATGAGTCATTAATTGACCAAACCCGCCAGTGGATTAAAGATAAATATAATAAGCCCAATAATGTTTTTTTGGGACTAGTTCACCGCTTAGACCGTAATGTCTCTGGTGTTGTCCTGTTTGCTCGTACTTCAAAAGCAGCCTCTCGACTTTCTAAACAATTTCGGGAAGGAACCCCAAAAAAATACTACAGGGCGATTGTCCTTGGTAAATTAAAAGCAAAGCACACCACTCTCGTGCATTATCTTCGAAAGGAAAAGTCGCTAAGAGCTACGGTTTTCCCTAGAGAAACACCTACTGCAAAACGTTCGGAGTTATCATATGAGGTTATCAATTCCCTGGAAAAAAAATCTCTACTTGAAGTATCACTTTCTACAGGGCGATTTCACCAAATTAGAGCACAAATGGCATTCATCGGTCACCCCATCCTAGGTGATGTAAAGTATGGGGCCCCAGAACCTCTGCCAAATCAAGAAATTGGTCTTTATGCCCACAAATTGGTTTTCAATCATCCCATTTCAAGCGACGAAATCACACTAACTGCTCTAGAGCCAAAAACTTGGGAGAAGTTCAAGCTTTAAAACTTTACTAAACATTCTATTGTGCAGGTACACTCGATGCGCTAATTTCTCTTGGATCTATGAGAGAACCTTTTACAAGATCACCTTTATGAGTATGGTAACCAATGTCCATAAGAAGAGATAAAAGAATGGGAACGAGAAAAAGTGTGAATATGGCCGACACTCCCAAGCCGCCAATCAAAGCGGTACCCATGCCTCGGTAAAGTTCAGTACCCGCTCCTTCACCTAACGCCAGTGGAATCATTCCGAATATACTGGAAGTAACTGTCATCATAATGGGCCTCAGCCTAGTTTCACAGGATTTTAAAAGTGCCTCCCTCTCGTCCATGCCAGACTTAATATTGTTAAGCATCTGGTGAACTATAAGAATGGCATTATTCACAACAATACCGGCAAGAATAACGATTCCTAACTGAGTTAATATATCGAATGTAATCCAGTTCCAGCCTCCAGCAAGAGTCTCTGCGTCAGATACTTTCCACTCTCTAAGAATATCCAGAATATTTTTTCTTTGTAAAACGTTATTGCCAACAATCCCCACGAATGACCCAGAAACTGCAAGAACAACTGTAAGCATCACAATGAGAGGATGCAAAAAAGAAGCAAACAATGCCACCAATAAAAGATAAATAAACCCGACTGCGTAATAAAAACTATTCAGAAGAGATTTTTGTGTCGAGGCAAGTTCATCTGCTGCACCCCCTACACCTAAACCAAAATCTTCACCTAAAGTTTGCCTAGCCGGAACTAATTGTTCACTCTCAATCCGATTTATCACCTGTTGCATTGGAAAATCTTTTTTTACTTGAACTCTTAAGACGATAGCCCTTTCTTTCTCTATGTGGTCGATACGGGCAGGACCCGCATTAACTTCAATGTCTGCCAAATGACCTAAATGGGTCATCTTATTTTCTTTGGTCCAAATAGGAAGATCTTGATAGTCATTCAGCCCAAGTTTGCTTCCTTTCTTTCTCTGTACCAAAACAAAATCAATGGGCTCTCCCTGATCGTTATATTCTCCCAAGTATTTACCCGCATTAAGTGACTCGATAATATTCCCCAGTTCATTCATTCCCATGTTAAGCCTTGCTGCCTGTTCACGACGGGGAATAAACCTTAACTCTGGGTTGCCAAATTTGAATTCCGGCCTAACTGAATGCACGCCTTCGCTACCTGAAAGTTTGCCCATTAAACCCAATGCGATATTTTTTAGTTTTAGGATATCAGGGCCAGTAATTTCTACCTGGAATGTTTTGTCTGCTGAGCGAAATATTGGCCTTTGTAATGCGAACGCAAACCTATAGCCCGGTATCTTAAAAATCTCTTTTCCCATTTCCCTAGCCTTTATAGCCATTTTCACTTCCCCACGTTGACCCGAGGCTAACTCCCTTTTCACAATAGCACCTCCACCGTTGAACCGAGAGGCGAACACGGTAAAGTTACGGTCCACATCCTCCATCCCAACAATCTTATTTTCATAAGGTGCAAAATAATTCATATTTGTTTCTGCCTGCACCCCTGCTACCGGTTCGATCAGCATAAAAACCATGTTAGTGTTGCCATAAGGAAGGTAATCTTTCTCGGGAAGAATGGTAATACTCCATAACATTACCGTAATGATCCCACCGATTACTCCCACTTTCGCAATGATCCCCTTAATCGACTTGTCCAGTAAGCGACTCATAATCTTTGTGTATCCTTCAACCACCTTAGAACCAAAAAGAACCAACGAACGAAGCAATGTACGATGAAGAAATCCTGGTTCGTAAATCTCGCCTGGACTAAGACGAATCAATAAAGTGGTTAAAGTAGGAATCACTGTAATGGAAACAATCAAAGATAAAGCAATACTGCCACTAATGGTAATCGCAATATCTCGAAACATCTGACCTGCTTCTTCTTCAATAAAAACTATAGGAACAAATACAGCTAGAGTAGTTAGTGTAGAAGCGAGCACTGCACCCCAGACCTCCGCAGCACCATCATAAGCGGCCTTAAAAACACCTTTTCGCATCGTCAGATGTCGATAAATATTTTCTAAGACAACAATAGAATTGTCTACCACCATGCCCACTGCGAAGGCCATGCCCGCAAGAGAAATAATATTAATACTACGGCCTAAAATTTTCAGAATGATAAACACCGCCACCAAGGTAACCGGAATACTTATGGCGATAATCAAAACCGAACGTACCGACCCTAAAAATAATAGTAGCACCGCAACAGCTAACATAGCTCCAAAGCTAAGGTTCGATTTAACTAGTCGCATTGCTTCATCAATGTAATCCACATCCTTATAAACAATTTTTAGATTGAGCGGTATTCCTCGATTAAGCAGTTCCTTGTTTAGTTTCTCTACCATTTTTTCTGCTTCGTTACAGGTCTCTACCACGTTAGCCCCTGCCTTCCTAATTACACCAAATGCGTTGGACAATTCACCACTAATACGAACTAGGGAATCCGTTCTCTTGTAACTGTCCTCGACAATAGAAAAGTCTTTAACTCTAATAGTACGATCTCCATCACGCTTTATGACCGTCTCCATAATTTCACTAGTACTAGAAAACTCTCCTAACGCACGTACCGTGTAAGCTCTTCCTTCTTCATCGTGAAATCCTGCTCGCGTATTTTTGTTTTCATCTCGCAATCGCTTAATAATTTCATCGTAAGTGATCCGTAACCTGGCAATACTATAAGGGTTAAACTCAACTCGCATTTCTCTTTCTTCCCCACCAAAATGCCAAACGTCTGCTATTCCAGTGACTCTTCGTAGAGCAGGAATAATAATATCCTTCCCAATTTCGTACCTATAATTCTGGTTTATTTTAGGCATTTTTGGATCTGGCTTATCAAAAACAATCCACATAATTGGATTTGAGTTATCTGTAGAGACACTTTTAAGGGTAGGCTTATCTGAAAGTACTGGCAGGTCCTTCACTTGCTGAAGTTTATTGTTAACATCGATCATTGCAATTTTNTTNTCAGTNCCCCACTCAAACTCTAAAGTAATGGTACTCANACCATGCTGACTACGAGAGGTCATTTTTTTCAAACCTTCAACTGACTCCAATTGCTCTTCGAGGCGACGGGTGATATTACGCTCTACTTCATTTGGCGAAAGACCAATATACTCTGTACGAACTTCTATAAGAGGTTTATCAACCGTAGGTGTAAGTTGGCGAGGAAGCGTGTTAAAACAAATGATACCCACCACAGATACGAGAACCATCACAACAGTAACAGAATGATAGTTACGTATAGATTTATCGATTAGCTTCATCAGGCTTCTGGTTGATCAGGTTTAATTCGTGTTTTATTTTTCTTTGGTTCAACAGCAAAGTTTGTTCCTGTTTCAGGCTCAAAATTAGTGATGAATACTTTTACTCCAGGAAATACAGCACCAGCTCCTCTAAGAATTAATTNTGAGTCGGNTGAAAGTTGGTGAGTAAAGTCATCTATCTCGACAAGTTCGCCTTGNTCTTTATAAGCTCTTACAGGAATAANGTGCGCCTTGCCCTCTTTAACTACATAAACCACAGTNCCATTTTCACTTATTACCAGCGCAACAGAAGGGACATGCATTACATTTTCACGAACACCAAAATTCATTATTCCTACCAAAGTAAGTCCTGGAAAAAGAACACTGTTAGGTCGATGCAATTCCATCTGAACGCGTATATTGCCAGAATAGATATCTGCATCTGGAATCACTCGCAAATTACCCCTGCCCTTGAATTTCAAGCCAAGTTCCTTAACCCAAAAATCAATACCTTTAAGTTTATTCAGCTTATTTCGGTATGCCTGTGGCATTTCAAGGACCGCTTTCAATCGAGCCGAGCTAACCATTTCGANAACTGGCGATCCTGCCTGCACAAAAGCCCCCTCCTCAATTTTTTTATTTATAANTACCCCACCAAATGGTGCGAGAATAAGTGTTTTCGANAAATCAAGCTGCGCCTTCTCTAATCGCTTAACAATTCCTTTTCCTTCTGCTTTAAGTTGTTCAATATCTTCATGGCGGGACTGTTTGGCAGCTTCAAAGGCTGCCTTCCCTTCACGCAGTCTTTCTTCAGCCTGCCGAACCCGATCATCTACCTCGTCAAGAATCGACTGAGCAGTCACTCCATCTTTTACTAGCTTTTGAAACCGATCCTGTTCTTTAATAGCTAAACCGAGAGCACTTTCATTTACTCTAACTCTCGCCAATAATTTTTCTTTCTCTTCTGGCCGTAATCCTTCGACAGCCTTTTTAAATTCTTCTTCAGCGACAGATATTTCGGCTTCAAGTTCTTCTACCTCAAGCTGGTATTCTCTAGAGTCTATTCGNGCCAAAAGATCGCCACTNTTGACTGTATCGCCTTCTCTTACTTCAACNTCGGTAACCTGCCCCACTACTTCTGAATTGATGATCACGCGTTGTTCTGCATGAATATTTCCAACCGTGCGAACTTGATCTGTCACATCTTTAAAAATGATCTTACCAATTTGAACCGGCAGAGAAAATTCACGCTTCTTTTTTGCGACCTCTTCTTTTTTCACACAACCCGAGGANATAAAAAATATCACTAGAACTGCNAGGACACTTAAAAGACCTACCCTCACTATAGATAAAATTTTTGCTATAATTATCGCCATAAATATATTTTTATATTTAATTTCTTTTTAATAATTGTACTAAGTCCTGTGAGTTTATATAGACACCATTATGAAACCCACCTTCTCTAATAATCCTTTACCAGTGAAAGAATTCGATTACCAATTATTGGATACCGGAAACTTCAAAAAACTAGAGCGGTTTGGACCTTACACATTTGTTCGCCCCGCCCCTCAGGCTATCTGGCCTCCGCAATTATCTAAAAGCGAATGGGATAAAGCCAACGGTGAGTTCAGTCACCACAAAGGAAAATCAACAGGAGGTGGCGAATGGACCTTTCGCAATCCNGTTCCAAAAAATGGTTGGCCACTCCGATTTCAAGATCTTATTTTCACGGTCCAGACCACCTCATTTGGACATTTGGGTTTGTTTCCCGAACAAGCCCAAAACTGGGACTGGATAGCAAACAAAGTCAAGGAGCTTAACGGCAATAAACCCAATGTTCTTAACATGTTCGGGTATACAGGGGCCAGTACATTAGCGGCCGCTGCAAAGGGGGCAAATGTCACCCATTTAGATGCTTCTAAAACTTCTGTGACCTGGGCGCGGAAGAATTTAGAGTCCTCTGGGCTTACTGATTGCTCAGTCCGCTGGATAGTTGATGATGCTGAAAAATTCCTCCAACGTGAATATCGCCGTAACCGAAAGTATGACGCTCTCATCATGGATCCCCCTTCTTTTGGACGGGGCCCTAAGGGAGAAGTTTGGAATATAGAAACCCAAATGACTACATTGTTAGCCTTGTGCAAAAATATTTTATCCGAGTCTCCTAAGTTTATTTTATTAACCACGCATTCTCCGGGGATATCCTCGTTGTCTCTAAAAAACATGCTGATCAAGTTTTTGGTCTCCCCTGATTCTGGGCGTTTTCAAACAGGAGACATGTCCATATACGATACCGGGTCAGGCCTTCAACTTCCCAATGGATTTTACGCTCGCTTTTCAGCTAACCCCTAAGAAAGAAATTTATGGCTCTAGAATTTTATAATTTAATCAAGGATCACGCAGACCAAACTCCCGATCAACCTGCAATTATTGACGGTGAAGCCACCATCACCTATGAACAACTGCTCGAACAAGTTGAGCGTTTTTCGGGAGGATTGAGCTGTTTGCAATTAACCTCGCAAAGCAAACTTGGACTACTTTGTCTGAATCAAAAAGAATATTTAGTCGCCTTGATGGGGGCTTTTTTAAAAGGGATCACTGCCATCCCCTATAATTTTCTATTGCAACCCGAAGATTTAATCTACATTACGAAAGATGCGGGTATCGACTCTATTGTCGTTGACTCAACATTCATCAAACCGGAAACCATTCCATTTCTTCAAACTTTTAAGAATAAAATCGTTGTCGGCCCTACCGACCCTATGGAACTGGGAAGTAACGCATTAGCATACGAAAACTTTTTGACTAATGCCCGCCGTTCCAAAGCAAAATCACGACATAGCAGAATAGTCTCTACCCCTGACGTGATTTTATACACTTCAGGAACAACGGCAAAGCCTAAAGGAGTGATGCTTGATGAGTCTCAATTTTTTTCAAATAGTCGAGACACCCTAACTCATATTCCAATCTCATCTGACGACCGTGTCATTGTTGCCTTACCTTTGTTCCACTCATTCGGTAATATTATGGCATTGATGGTTTTCATGGCAGGTGGCACACTCATTCTTCTAAAACAATTTGCACCTAAGTCTATTCTTCAAAGTATTGAAAAACATAAAGCAAGTATTCTTCCTCTGGTGCCGACAATATATAGTTTCCTTGTGGACCTGTCCGCTCGAAGTGATTACAATCTCTCCTCACTAAAACACTGCATCTCTGGAGGTGCTGCCCTTCCCCGAGCTTTACTTGAACAGGTAGAAGAAACACTCGAAGTTTCAGTAATTGAGGGGTATGGCCTCACAGAAACTTCCCCCGTTATCGCCGTCAACACCTTCAAAGATGGGAGTTTTCCTGGGTCTGTCGGACCCATTATTCCTAATATAGAAGTTAAGATCATTGATGAAACAGGGAAAGAACAACCATCAGAAGAAGTAGGTGAAATACTAGTTCGTGGAAAAACTGTCATGCAGGGGTATTGGAATCTTCCTAAAGAAACAGCTAAGGCGATAACTTCGGGTGGTTGGTTGAAAACGGGCGATCTAGGCCATCTTGACAAACAAAATCGTCTCTTTATCTCAGCCGGCAGAAAAAAAGACCTAATAATACGAGCTGGAGAAAATGTATCTCCACTGGCGATTGAGAATGCATTAATGAATCACCCTTCTATCGCTGAAGTTGCGGCCGTAGGAGTACCTGATGAAAGAGCCGGAGAGCGAGTGAAAGTTTGCATTGCATTAAGACATAAGAAAACAGTAACTGAAAGTGAACTCAAATCGTTTTGTCGAAAAAGTCTCCCAGCATTCATGGTTCCCGATTACTTCCAAGTTATGGACAAACTACCCAAAAATGCAACAGGAAAAATATTAAAGAATGAACTGAAGAAAAAACAAACACGACCTTTTGTCCCCGGAGATAGCAAGTAAGTTTTCTACGGAAAAAATTTTAACTATGAATAAAAATACTCTAAATGAACGGGGTACATATCAATCGCTTTGCAACCCAGAATATTCTGGCTCTAAAGAACTTTTAATAGATGAGAAATTCCTAAATAACTATAAGAATTCTATTGTAATAAAAATCTTAAAATATCTTAGAAACACAGACAAAGTCCTTGAGTTTGGCGCTGGGGTTGGGACGCTTGCTCAAAATTGGGAAATAAAAACAGGTGTAAAGCCAGAGTGTCTAGAGATAGATGATAGTTTGCGGAACATACTTATTAATAGGGGCTTTAAATGTTATGACAAACCCGGATCAATCACAAAAACGTATAGCGGTATATACACTTCTAATGTTTTAGAACATATAGATGATGACGTTGAGGCATTAAGAAATATTACGCAATGCTCAAGCCTGGAGGTCATTTGGTTATATATGTACCTGCTTTTATGTGCCTGTATTCTAAGCTTGATTCTTCTATTGGACACTATCGTCGTTATCATAAGGAAGAACTATTCGAAAAACTGAGAAAAAGTAGATTCGAAGTAATAGATTCGTTCTATGTTGATTCAATTGGTTTTTTTGCTTCTTTGGCAATTAAGTTTTTTGGATACAAAGGTCGTTTAAGGTTGGGTGGCAAGACGAGTCTTTTACTTTACGACAAACTCATCTATCCTGTTAGTGAAGTTTTGGATGCTTTAGGGTTGAGATATTTTTTCGGGAAAAATATTCTTGTGGCAGTCAGGAAAAGAGGTCAAAAAATAAGGGGCTCTTGACTTACATATTTTTAGCGCACCGAAAACCTAGATTCTCAAACCGATAATTTCTGAAGAAAGCCTTGCGCCATGCAGAACGTAAGGTTTCTATCCCCCCCCCCCAGGATCCCCCGCGTAAAACTTTCTCATTGGCTCCTCCATCAAAGTCGCGAATATTTTTTCGCGTGGGTCCCAACGGATTATCTTTGGGACTAATGAGATAGTAATTTTGTTCGGTATCCATCCAATCGGCTACCCATTCAGCAACATTCCCCGACATATCATAAATTCCAAGTGGGTTTGGTGGGAATTTACCAACGGGAGCGGTATATTTATAGCCATCTGACGCATCTGCAATTCGAACATTCATATCGCAATTCATATCGCAAAAATTTCCTCTTGATGAATCAAATTTTTCTCCCCAATAGTATTCTGTAGTTGTTCCGCCACGTGCAGCAAACTCCCATTCCGCCTCTGTTGGCAGTCTTCTTCCTGTTTTTTTACAGTATTTATTTGCCTCTTGCCAAGTAACACTTTCGACTGGAAAATCTGCCGACACAAACCGAGAAGGGTTAGTCTCCATCACAGATTGGAAAGATTTTTGCGTAACCTCATATTTTTCGATTTTAAATGGAGACAAACAGACTTTATGCACAGGGCTTTCAAAAAGCGCACCTTTAGTACTTCCCATGTCAAAGCAACCACCTGCTACTGCGATCATCTCTATCTTCTTTGCCACACCCGAAGCGTCAATAAGCTTTAATTGTATTTTCGAATATAGTTCCTTCACTTGCTCATGATCTATGCGTGGAATACCTACATACTCTATCCTAACCTCATTTTTTGGGACCAACTTCATCTTTCCTGACTCTAAAAAAAACAGCCTGTAGTGAGGAATCTCCTCTTTAGTTTTTGAGTCTAGATAGTTTCTCATATTACTTTTCCCAGACTGGGCAGCAACCACTGTCTCGTCAACTAACTCAGCCATGTGATACGGGGTACGTGTTTTAGGCGAAATTACTCCCTTTAAAGCACCTNNCTGTCCTACCACAAAAACCTTCACTTTTTTTTGCAACATGATCCTACGCGAAAGAAGTTTTTCTGCTAAAGGCTTAGCCTCCGAATACTTCTCGAGAATAACCTTAACCTCCACTAGTGACTTTAAAATACGATAATTCTTCGGCTCTTTTGCCAACGCCTCTGTATAGGCTTTCTCTGCCAATGNGTAATCACCCATTAAACGACTCTGATCAGCTTGGGCCAATAATTTTGGCACGTCAGCTAAAACGTTGCNCGAAAAAAAGATGCCGATTAAAAAAATAACNTGGACTGATACTAGAAGCTTAAAAGTATTCTGAACTACCATCATGTGGCGGCTCCTTGGTTGGNAAGTTTTATGTTTTATTAGGATTATGATAAGTCATACATTCGGATTAGACAAGAAAACATAAATGCATGAACAAAAGAATTTAAGGTTTTATGCTGAGATACTACCTATTTTTTTCCTCAGGAGATGATCGGGCGGGCTTAGTTTTGGCAGGTTGGTCTATCTTTTGTTTCTTAAGCTTGTTCCAATCGAAACCTACATCTTTTTGAACCTTAAACTTATCGCGTTTAGGGAAATAATCAATTTCATCCATTGCATCCGGTCCTGGAATTTTTTGTATTAATGCTTTTTAAGAGGCCTTTGCAAAATTCTATGTAAACTTTCTGTCACCGAATTCCTTAAGCCCAATTGAAGAGCTTTTTCTAAATAGAATTTAGCTTGGTTTAGTTGACCTATCATAGCATAGAACATTGCCAAGTTTGCATGCCCTGTCGCAAAGTTTGGGTTCACCGTTACTGCTAATAAAAGCATATCGCGTGCTTTTTCAGGCTTCTTCTGCCTTAGATAAACTTGGGCTAATGAATTGTATGTGCTGGGATTATTTGGCAATTGACGAATAGCCGCACGTAATATAGGCTCGGCTTTATTAATTTTCCCCAAAACCGCAAGAGTCGCTCCATAGTTTGCCAGAAGAGACGGGTGGTCCGGATAAACCTCAAGGCCTTTTCTATATTCCTGTTCGGCTTGTTTAAATTTATTTTGACTGCCGAAAACAGTCCCATTCTTAAAATACGGCGTCCACAAATCAGGCATTAGGTCCGAGGCCTTGCTAAATGAAACCCGTGCTGATTCAAAATTTCCCTTAGCCAGAAATGAATCCCCAGCGGAAAGGAGTTGTTTGTAGGTCGCTCGTTTTTCTATTTCCTGCGCAGATTTATCTGGGGCGGAAATTCCAACGACTCCAACTAATACCAAGTTGACTAGAACTCCCATTACAACCACATTCTTCGGCTGTAATATTTTTTTCAAGACGGATGCACTCTGCATGGAACTTCTAAATAAAAACAAGACACCTATCACGCAAGCGAACTGTGCTAATGGAAGCATCAATAAATATATGCCATCTACATAATCCCACTCTGCATGTTCGAAACCCATCAACCGAAAAAAATTGGTCGAGCGTAACAGGAGTAACGGATGGTTGAAAAAAACCTGAAAGGTCCCCGATAGAGCCTCGATAGAAAAATNCGGATGATTGTATGGAAGGACCACCTTATACTGAACNATCATTAAATATTGACTAATCACGCTAACCACAATGAAAACTATGGTTGCATAACGCATCACTTTATTTCTAAAGCANCTGTCCATAAGGTTGGCTAACCCGATGGTAAATAAGACTGCAGCTGCTATAAAATATCGATTGCCGTAAGCATCAGACTCTACAAAAGACAGCATAACGACTATCAANGAAATTAACGANGCTAAGGAGGCAACTCGTATATTTTTAGAAACTGGACCAGGTATCAAAAGTCCAATAAAGCCGGCAAACCATAAAGGAGTAGCTACTGCTAGCCCCCATTTTGCACTAAAAAAAAGATCCTGTAACTTACTGCCAAACATCGTAGATGAAGTTGATGTTTCAATTGCTTGGCTATGGAATGTTTCCACAAGATAAGGGGAAATAATGAACCCATTCAATTGATTCCACGCTACAAATTGGGGCAATAAAAAAACCAAAAACATGGCAATGAAACAAAGGGTGTTCAGCAAAGTATCTGTTATCTTGGTAGAATTTATAGAACCTTTTCCTGCATACCATAAGAAAATGACATCGACGATATAAAGAACCCCGTAGTTTGCATTTATCAGGCGAACAAGACATAGCAACCCTAGACAAGCCCCCATAACGGCATGATGAATTTTTTTATTTGACCCTCGATAATGAAGCCACGCCATTACAAATAATGCAGCAAGAAAAAATTCAGTGGTATGTGCCATTCNCTGGCGAATAAAGGTGTAATACAATAAGGGGGACGCCATCCAAAGAGATACACTTGCGATTACTGCAATCCGTTCGTCNACAATTTTTTTAAGAACCCGGCACATGATCATGAGTCCGGCAAATAAATACGTTGCCGATGCAACTGCAGTAGCAACGAAATAAGGAGATGAATANCCATCGGCCTTAATCGGATACCCCAATTGGCTATAAAGCAAAGCAATGAAATGTCCTACTATAAAGAATGGGAGATAAAGCACTCCTTGGCCTAACTGCCAATTACTGAAAACATAGCCGGTTGAATTGAAGCGATTGACATGAGCATAATAACGCTCGTTTATAAAATCCAGATCACCGTCGAAAAATAATGACCTTAAATATGAGTAATAAGCAGTATCATCGCCCCCGTCGACTGTTTTTACTGAGTAATACCCAGAATGTGTGAGGGGTGGAATCCAATCGTTGAAAAGCCCNAGTGGAGTCAACAGAAGAAATAAAAGATAAAAAATTCCTCCGATTAAAAACAANTTTTTNNGGGACACGACCGCTCTGGAATCTTGAAGCGTTGAGTGCATATGATTATAGTATTAAAGAATTTATTTAATACCAACGGTATAGTTTACATCAGCTACCGTGGACAAAAGTTTATCCAATTTCGTTGATTCAAATAAAGGTGGGTAGGCTTAGAATTACAGCTAACGGCTATTTTTTTAAACAACCAGTCCTCTGGCCACAAGTTCCTGATGTGCATCTTCTATTCGAGAAACTGCAGTCTGTTGATCACCCCATGCCACTAAATCTGTCAAACCTTCCTCAATGGATAACTCAGGTTCGAACCCCAAGGCGCTAATTTTAGAAGTATCAGCGTAGCAATGGCGAATATCTCCATTCCTAAACTTTCCAATCACATCTGGGGTTAATGACTTTCCAAAAATTTTAATAAGAGTTTTAGCAACTTCAAGAATTGATCCCGGCTT
>JGI26380J51729_10000941_pt1 | contig 14235 bp, 8 predicted proteins | sample SaaInlV_165m_DNA_FD_51729 | JGI IMG/M metagenome (IMG submission 51729) | reverse complement strand
TTAGAAGCAGCGCGTGCAGCCTTGCAAAAAGCAAAAACTGATGGTTTTGATTCGGTGGCTATTGCTTTGCTCCACGGTTATCGCTACACCGAACACGAAGCGGCGCTTGGAGCTTTGGCTCGAGAAATCGGATTTTCTCAGGTCTCGGTGAGCCACGAAGTTAGCCCCCTCATGAAACTGGTATCTCGGGGCGACACCACGGTGGTTGATGCTTACCTGTCTCCTATTTTGCGTCGTTACGTCAACCAGGTGGATAGCCAACTGCGTCCCGATGGGCAAGGGCCGCGGCTCATGTTTATGCAGTCCAACGGTGGCCTGACCGATGCTCACCATTTTCAAGGCAAAGATGCTTTGCTTTCTGGGCCGGCGGGTGGCGTGGTGGGCATGGTGCGTACCGCTGAGGCAGCGGGTTTTGATCGACTGATCGGTTTCGACATGGGCGGTACTTCCACCGACGTGTCGCATTACGCAGGTGAGCTTGAGCGCACTCATGAAACGCAGGTGGCGGGGGTGCGGGTGCGGGCTCCCATGATTCACATTCATACGGTGGCCGCGGGTGGCGGGTCGATTCTGCATTTTGATGGGGCGCGTCTGCGGGTGGGCCCCGATTCGGCGGGTGCCGACCCGGGCCCGGCTTGTTACGGCAACGGCGGGCCGTTGGCTATCACCGATGCCAACGTGTTGTTGGGTCGTTTGCGCCCAGAGTTTTTCCCACAGGTTTTTGGCCCCAAGGGTGACCAGCCTCTCGATGCCTCTACGGTGCGTCAACAGTTTGATGTTTTGGCCGACACTATTTCTGCTGCTTCTGGGGTCAGGCAAACCCCAGAAGCCATTGCCGAAGGGTTTCTTTCTATTGCTGTAGAAAACATGGCCAACGCCATTAAGAAAATTTCGGTACAGCGGGGCTACGACATCACCTCGTACACCTTGGTGTGTTTTGGCGGGGCGGGCGGGCAGCACGCTGGCCTGGTGGCGGACCGGTTAGGTATTTCTCGTATTCATTTACATCCTCACGCTGGGGTGCTTTCTGCTTTGGGTATCGGGTTGGCCGATATTCGTCAGGTGGTTGATGGTTCGGTTGAAGCCAACTTGAACCAAGAGCTTTTAGCCGATCTGGCCCCTCGTTGGGCACAAATGGAAGCTGACGGTAAAGCCACGGTGGCCGGCCAGGGGGTTACCGAGGATCGTATTTCTGCGCTGCGTCGTTTGGGTTTGCGTTACACCGGTTCGGACACTGCGTTGTCGGTGGCTGCGGGTTCAGTAGCCGAGGTGCAGGCCGCTTTTGAAGAGCAGCATCAGGCCCGTTTTGGTTTTATTTCGCCCGAAAAAACCCTGGTCGTTGAGTCCATGCAGGTAGAGACCGTGGGGGCCACCGATGCGGTGGACTTAGTGCCGGAGGCTGTTGCTCCCGGGGCCGGTCAGCAAGGAGTGTTCTCCACTGTCATGGCGAGCCAAAGCCGTGACACGGTGTTTGTTGATCGTTCTTCGTTGACCCCGGGGCAGCCTTTGGCGGGCCCGGCCGTGTTGTTAGAAGAAACCGGCACCACCGTGGTCGAACCGGGATGGGCCGCTACTGCGCAAACCAACGGCGACTTAGTGCTTGAAAGAGTAGAGGCGCTACCCACTCAGGTAGCGGTGGGCACCACCGTTGACCCCGTGCAGTTGGAGATCTTCAACAACTTATTTATGAACATCGCCGAGCAAATGGGGGTGGTGTTAGAAAACACGGCGGCTTCGGTAAACATTAAGGAGCGGCTGGATTTTTCGTGCGCCATCTTTGACCCCAGTGGGGAGTTGATCGCCAACGCCCCGCATATGCCGGTGCATTTGGGTTCCATGAGTGAATCCATTAAGTCAATTATTCGCCAGAACCCGCACATGAACCCGGGCGATGTGTATGTGATGAACGCTCCGTACAACGGCGGTACACATCTGCCTGATATCACGGTGATTAAGCCGGTATTTAACGATGCGGAAACCGAAGTGATTTTTTATGTGGCTTCGCGGGGCCACCATGCTGATGTGGGTGGGCGGGTACCGGGGTCGGCGCCGGCGGATTCCACCACGGTGGACGAAGAGGGCGTGTTGATCGACAACTTGTTGTTGGTTTCGGAAGGTCGTTTTCTTTATGACGAGATTCATGCCGTGTTAACGGGTGGCCGTTGGCCGGCTCGTAACGCAGAGCAAAACATTGCCGATTTGCAAGCCCAGGTGGCGGCTTGCGAAAAAGGCACCACCGAGTTGCGGCAGGTCATCGACCATTACAGCCTCGAGGTGGTGCACGCCTATATGGGCCATGTCAAAGATAACGCCGAAGAGTCGGTACGGCGAGTTATTGATGCCTTGACCGATTCGTCGTTTACTTACCGAATGGATGATGGCCATCAGGTTTCGGTGACCATTACCGTGGACCACGCTGACCGTTCGGCCTGTATTGATTTCACTGGTACCAGCGACACGCACCCCGGCAACTTCAATGCTCCTTCTTCTATTGCCCATGCGGCGGTGCTTTATGTGTTTCGCTGTTTGGTCAACGATGACATTCCTTTGAACGCCGGGTGCATGAAGCCTTTGCAGGTGGTGTTGCCTGATGAGTCGATGATTAACCCGTCGTACCCGGCAGCGGTTATTGCCGGCAATGTTGAAACCAGCCAGGTGGTGGTGGACACTTTATTTGGGGCGGTCGGGGTGNTGGCTGCGCCTCAGGGCACCATGAATAACTTTATTTGGGGCAACGACGAATATCAGAACTATGAAACCATTTGTGGCGGTTCAGGGGCCACTGCTCGGGCCGATGGCTGCGATGCGGTCCATACCCATATGACGAACTCTCGGTTAACCGACCCGGAGGTTTTGGAGTGGCGTTTTCCGGTGAGACTTGAAACTTTTCATATCCGGCGAGGGTCTGGCGGGGCGGGAAAGCACCGGGGCGGCGACGGCACGGTGCGCCGGGTGTTATTTGAAGAAGCCATGGAGGTCAACGTGTTGTCGGGCCACCGGGTGGTGCCGCCTTACGGGGTGGATGGCGGGTTGCCGGGGGCGGTGGGTCATACCCGGTTGATTGCTGCCGATGGCACGGTCACCGAGTTTGGGGCCAGTGCTCAAACCAACGTGGTAGCGGGCGACCGTATGGAAATAGAAACCCCGGGCGGCGGCGGTTTCGGCTCGCCGAGTTAGCCGCCGATGATGTTGTGTTCCGGCCCGTAGGGGAAGCCGGTAATATTTTCGGCGTCTTGGTCGCCGATAATCAAAATGTCGTGTTCGCGGTAACCGCCGGCGCCGGGTTGGCCGTCGGGGATAGCAATCATGGGTTCCATGGAAACCACCATGCCTGGTTCCAGTATTGTTTCTACGTCTTCGCGTAGTTCTACCCCGGCTTCTCGGCCGTAGTAGTGGCTGAGCACCCCGAAGCTGTGGCCGTAACCAAACGAGCGGTATTGCAGCAGGTCGTAACTGCGGTAAATGTCGTTGAGTTCGGCGGCTATGTCGCAGCAGCGGGCACCGGGCACAATGAGTTCGAGGCCTCGTTCGTGCACTTCGACGTTTATTTCCCAGAGTCGAAGGTGTTCGTCGCTGGTTACGTGGTCGCAAAACAGGGTGCGTTCCAGCGCCGTGTAGTAACCGAAGATCATAGGGAAGGTATTGATAGACAATATGTCACCCGATTCAATCAGTTTGTTGGTGACGGGGTTGTGGGCGCCGTCGGTGTTGATGCCCGATTGGAACCAGGTCCAGGTGTCCATGAGTTCCACAAAGGGGAAACTTTGGGAGATCTCGCGCACCATGGCTTGGGTGGTAGCGAGGGCTACTTCGTGTTCGGGCACCCCGGCGGCCACTGCTTCTACGCAGGCGGCGGCGCCCAGGTCGCAGATGCGGGTGCCGTGGCGAATCAGGTCGTGTTCTTCGGGGGATTTAATGGTGCGCATCCACATGGTGGCGGCGCCGATGTCGACCAGTTCTACGCCGTCGAGTTCAGTTTGTAGGGCTTGGAATTGTTCCACGCTGAGGTGGTCGAACTCGACGCCTAAGCGTTTGGCGCCTTTGAGTAGTGAGCGCACTGCTTGGTAGTAGTTGTCTCGTCGCCAGTCGGAGTACACCACGTTGTCGCCGTGGGTGCGTCGCCAGGGTTGGCCGCCATCAATGCCTGCAGAAATGGTGGTGGCCGCTTGAGCGTCGATGACCATGCCGTATTTACGCCCGAAGTAGCAGTACAGCCAACCGGAGTAGTAGCAGATGTTGTGAAAAGAGGTCAGCAGACAGGCATCAATATTTTCGGCGTCAAGGTGAGCACGTAATGCGTTTTGTCGACGGTCCATTTCGGCGGACGAAAACGGCGACCACTCTTTTTCTCCCCACGCCCATCGGGTGACGTGGACCATGTCGTCGGTGTTTGGTTGCTTCATGCGGTTCCTCCCGTTCTTAATTAGCGCAGATTAGCAAGAGTTCTGCCCGTCGTTGGATTTTTCTCCTTCTGGTTCGTGCCCTAAGGTGAGGCCATGGTTTCTTTGTCGCCGGTGGGGCGCCCCCAAGATTTGGATAACCGCCACCGGGCTGCCCTGTTTGCTCGGGCCGAGGAGCAAATCTTTGACATAGTAGTGGTCGGCGGGGGCATTACCGGGGCCGGTATTGCTCGGTCGGCAGCCAGCCGGGGGCTTTCGGTGGCTTTGGTGGAGGCCCAAGATTTAGCGTCGGGCACCAGCAGTCGGAGTTCCAAGATGATTCACGGCGGGGTGCGTTATTTGGCCCAGGGCGATTTGGGCTTGGTCCGTGAGGCGGCTCAAGAGCGTCAGGTGTTGCGCCGGGTGGCTCCGCATTTAACACGACGTATCGGTTTTTTGTTACCTACCCGTTCGGCGGCTGGGCAGGCCAAGTTTCGTAGCGCCATGTGGACCTTTGAGAAACTGGGCAAGGTACCGAACGAAGATCACCATGAAGTGTGGAGCCTTGATGACCTTCACCAGCAAGAACCTTTGGCGGCTATTGAGGGCAGCAATGGGGCGGTGCGGTATTTTGAGTTCGTTACCGATGATGCCCGGTTGACGCTGGCTAATGCTCGTTCAGCGGCCCGAGACGGAGCCTTGATTCTTACTTACGCTCCGGCCGTTGAGCTTTTGCAAGAAAATGGCCGGGTGACCGGCGTACGGGTGAAGGGTGCGCTGCCTCAAGAATCTTTGGCGGCCACGTTGCGGGCTCGGGTAGTTATTAACGCTGCTGGCCCTTGGGTTGATGCGGTGCGGGCTTTAGAAGATCCTGCGCAGGCCCAGCGTTTGACCTTGACCAAAGGTATCCATTTGGTGGTGCCTCATGAAAGGTTGCCGCTCAACAACACGGTTTTGATGACCACCACAGATAAGCGCAGTGTGTTTGCTGTGCCTCGAGGGGCGGTTACTTATTTGGGCACCACTGACACTTTTTATGCCGAAAATAACCGCTGGCCTGAGGTAACCGCGGAAGATGTGGATTACCTTTTGGCGGCCGCCAACCGTAGTTTTACCGGCCCGCCCTTGGTGCCTCACGAGGTCATCGGTAGTTGGGCCGGGTTGCGGCCGTTGATTGCCGAGGCCGGTAAGAAGCCTTCGGAGATTTCTCGCCGTAACGAACTGTGGACCGGCCCCGGTGGGGTCTTGACCATGGCCGGCGGCAAGTTGACTGCTTATCGTTCTATGGCAGAGCGGGTGGTTGACCAGGTGGTGGAAACCTTGGGGGTGGCTGCTCGCCCCGACGACACCGACCAGCAGCCCTTAGTGGGTGGCGATGTAGCGATCGCTGAGCGGAACCGCTGGCTTGACCTCTACGGCGATGAAGCCGCCGCGGTACTTAACGATGGCGGCGATGTGGCCGCTGAGGTGCGCCAAGCGGTGCTGCGTGAAGGTGCTGTCCGGTTGGAAGATTTTTGGGTACGTCGGGTGCCTCGAGCTTTTTTTGCTTTGGATGGCGGGCAAAGCATTCTGGCATCAGCGGCAGCCGAGATGGGCCGCTTGCTGGGTTGGTCTGGTGAACGCCTTGACCAGGAATTAGCTACTTGCCTTCAACGTCACACCGCCGACCATGCTTTGTTCACCGATTCTTTACCCACCGACTAAGGACTCCCATGCTTGATTCTTCGCTTATAACTTCGCTCACCGACTTGTTGGGCGCCGACCAGGTGCTAACTAGCGATGAGCAGGTAGCCGACCGGCGCCATGATTACTGGGTGCTTAGCCATCTGCGCTCTTGGGCCGGGGTTTTTACGGGCCGCCCGGGTGCGGTGGTGCGGCCCCAAAGCACTCAAGAGGTGCAGGCCATCATGCGTTTGGCCAGCAAAACCAACACTGCGGTGGTTCCTTTTGGTTTGGGCAGCGGGGTGTGCGGCGGGGTGCAACCAGACCAAAGCGTGTTGTTGCTTGACCTCTCGATGCTCAACCAAATTCATGCCATAGATGAGGTTAATTTGACCGCTACTTTTGCTGCGGGGGTCAACGGTTTGGTGGCTGAAGAGGCCGTGGCCGCTAAGGGACTTACCATTGGGCATTGGCCACAGTCCATTGCCGTGAGCACGGTAGGCGGTTGGGTTTCTACCCGTGCGGCGGGCCAGTTTTCTACCGCTTACGGAAACATCGAAGACATGGTGTATTCCCTTGAGGTGGTGTTGCCCAGCGGCGAGTTGGTGACTTTGGGTTGTGCGCCACGAGCGGCCGCCGGGCCCGATTTGCGGCATTTGTTTTTAGGGGCCGAAGGCACCATGGGGGTAGTAACCCAAGTAACTTTGGCTTTGCATCGCCAAGCTGAGCAGCGCACTTACCGGGTGTTTCATACCCCGTCTATGGCGGCGGGCCTAGAAGCCCAACGGCTGATTATGCAAGCCGGGTGGATGCCGCCGGTGGTTCGCCAATACGACGCTCGAGAGACCCGACGCAACTTCAAAGAATGGTCGGTTAAAGGCGACGGCATGTTGATGATGGTTCATGAGGGGCCGGTGGGTCGGGTAGCCGCTGAGGTGGAGGCCGTTGATGTGCTGGCTGCTCAGTGCGGCTTGACTCGGGCCGATGACCAAGTGGCTGCACACTGGATGGAAAACCGTAACCATGTGCCTTCTTGGACAGAGCTTTTTGACCAAGACTTGGTGGTGGACACCATTGAGATTTCGGGATCGTGGTCAAATATTGAGCTTATTTATGATCAATCCATTGCTGACGTGTCGGCAGTGGAGGGCGTGGTGGCGGTATCTGCTCATAGTTCGCATGCTTATCGCACTGGGGTGAATTTGTATTTCACTTTTGCTGGGCTCAGCGACGACCCTCAGGTTTTGGAAAACATTTACTTGGCTTGCTGGCATGCGGTGATGGAAGCTACGGCGGCTCATGGCGGTGGGGTGGCGCATCATCACGGCATTGGTCGGGTGCGCAAGCCTTACCTGGTACACGATTTAGGCGAAGCCGGGGTGGCCTTGTTGCGAACCGTCAAAAATGCTGTTGACCCGGAGGGGTTAATGAACCCGGGCAATTTGTTACCTGATGCCTGACCTGCTGCTGGGCCTTGATGTGGGCACCTCGAGTGCTCGGGCCATGGTTTTTACGCCCGATGGGGTGGCGGTGGGCGCAGCACAAACCGGTTTGTTGAGCACCCAACCCGCCGCGGGGCGAGTTGAGCAAGACCCTGCCATGGTTTGGGAAGCGGTGCAGCAGGTACTGGCACAAGCCTTGGCTAACGCCGGTTGCGCACCCGGCGATGTGGCTTCGCTGGGGGTAACTACCCAGCGTTCCAGCGTGGTTATTTGGGAGCGAGCTTCAGGCCACCCAGTGGCGCCCATGGTGGTGTGGAATGACCTGCGCGGCGGTGAGCGGGCCGCCCAGTTGCAGGCTGAGGGTTTCCCGGTGATGAACATTACTGCTGCCGCCAAACTTGAGGGGGTGCTTGCTGCCCTTCCCGATGGGCGGCAACGGGCCCATGCTGGGGAGTTGGCGTGGGGAACCTTGGAGAGTTACTTGGTCTACCGGTTAACGGACGGGAAGCGCCACATCACCGACCGATCGTGCGCTTGGTCTACGGCTTATCTGGATTTTTTTGACCCCACCCGGTGGAACGAAGCGCTCATTGCGCATCAAGGCTTACCGCTAGAATTTTTCCCCACTCTTTGTGACACCACCGGCAACCTGGGGGTTACCGATGCACAGGTTTTTGGGGCGGCCGTGCCTTTAGGCGCGATGGTGGGCGACCAGCAGGCGGGCATGTTTGCCCATCAGGCGTTGGAGGCTGGGCAATGGAAGGCAACTTTTGGCACTTCGGGGGTGTTGATGATCGCTACCGGCGAGGTGTTGGATGTTTCGTCAGGTTTGGTACCTATGGCATTGGCGGGGTGGGGTGACAAAACTTTGTTGGCGGCCGAGGGGATGGTGCGTAGCGCCGGGGAAATGTTGCCATGGGCCATTGGTCAGGGTTTTGCTCAATCAGTTGAAGAGGTGTGCGCCTTGGCTGGTCAAACACCCGATGCGGGCGGGGTAAGCGTGTTGCCTGCTTTGCACGGGTTAGGTACGCCGCATAACAATCCAACAGCATCGGTGGCGGTGTGGGGCCGTTCAGCGACCACCACGGCAGCCCACTTGGCGCGTGCAGTATTGGAAGGGGTAGCCCTTCGTATGGCCGAAATCGTGGATCTTGCCGTCACCCACCACCCCATAGACCCCACCACCGCGTTGCCTGTTGACGGGGGTCTTACCCGCAGCGACGCGTTCTGCCAAATATTGGCTGACTTGTTGGCTCGACCGGTGACCCGCCTCCATCAAGTAGAGGCCACCGCTTGGGGAGCGGCACGAGCCGGCGCTCAAGGCGTGGGAGTGGAAATAGCTGACTCGACTGATTTTTGCCAACGGTTTAACCCGACGCTAACCCCAACCGAAGCAAGGCAGCGGCTCCACCAATGGCAGGCTCAAACTTTAAACTTTTCTCAAAAGAAAGATAAATCATGACCAACTCCATTCCGTCTAGTTTTACTCACAACGATGCGCTGGTGGTTACCGGCCCACAAGGTCAACGGGCCCATAAGCAGCAGTTTGCTCATCTAACTCGCCTTAAGGAACATCTTTATACAGTTGCTGACGGGGTGTGGTGTGTGGTGGGCAACGGATTGTCAAACCAGACGTTCGTTGAGGGCCCCGAGGGTCTCATTGTTATTGACACCGGTGAGTCAGTAGAAGAAATGGAAGCGGCCTTGCAAGCCGTGCGGGTTTACACTTCGGCGCCGGTGGTGGCGGTTATTTACACGCATTACCACTATTGCAGCGGCACCCAAGCCGTTGTTGATGAAGCGGGTAGCGAGGTGCCGATTTGGGCGCACCATGGGGTGGCCGGCAACTTACAGGCCAGAGGGGCTGAGGTAGGACCGACCGCCGGACGGGGGTTGGTTCATCAGTTCGCCATGATGCTGCCCACCGAAGGGCCTGATGGTGTTACCCATGTGGGGTTGGGGCTTCATTATCGTCGGGCTGAACACGCTCCTTTTACCCCCGGGTTTCTTGCGCCAACTGAGGAAATTACTGAGGCTACGTCAACCATCATCGCTGGTTTGCGCGTTGAGTTAACGCTGGCTCCTTCGGATGCGGACGACAACATCACTATTTTCTTTCCCGACCTTTCAGTGTGTGTCAACAACTTGGTCTGGCCGGCTTTATTTAATGTGTTTGCTATTCGGGGTGAGGCTTACCGTGACCCACAAATTTTGGTTAGGGGCCTTGATGAGATTTTGGGTTTGGAGGCGGAGCATCTAGTGGGCGCCCATGGCCCGCCGTTGAGTGGCGCAGATGAGATTGCCGCCGGGGTAACCGACGCTCGTGATGCTCTGCAGTTTCTTTGGGATCAAACGGTGCGGGGGGTCAATAAGGGTCTTACTCAAGGTGAGTTGATTTCTTTTGTTCAGTTGCCACAACGTTTTGATCGGTCGTTTCTTACCCACCAAAACTATGGCTTGGTTGAGCACCATGTGCGGCAAATTTCTACTGGGTTGATCGGCTGGTTTGATGGTGATGAGGCTTCTTTATTTCCGCTTCCGACGTTAGAGCGTTGCCGTCGACTCATTAAAGGTTTTGGCGGTCGAGTTGAAGTAATTCGGCAAGCACAGGAAGCTCTTGAGGGTCACGACCTTCGATGGGCTTTGGAGTTGGCTTCTTGGCTGGTGCGCAGCGAAGAAGAAGCAGAAACCGGCCGGGCCGATGGAGGCTCAACCACTGAACGGGCGTTACTGGCTGCGGTGTTACGGGCCTTGGGGCAGCGATCCACTTCGGCCAACATTCGAAATTGGTGCCTTACTCGTGCTTTGGAGTTAGATGACCAACTTGATTTGTCTCGTTTTCGGAAACACCGGTTTGGGTATCGGCAAGTGCTTGTCGGAGATCCGGTTTCGTTTATTCACAGTTTGCGGGTGTTGCTTGATCCTTCTTTCGCAGAAAACACAGACGGCCACTTACGGTGGCGCATCACCGATGGGCCAACAACAGGTTTACGCATTCGAGGCCAGGTTGCGGTGCCTACTGACGGGAAGGGAGCCGACTTGGAGATTGTCTTGACTCATGCCGCCTTGGCTGATCTTTTCTCGGGTCGTATCGTTTTCTCTGAGGCTGTTGCCGCAGAGGTAATTGCCGTCAACGGCGATTTAACCTCCGTTAAGAAACTGTTGGCCTGTTTTGAACACTCGGGCTTACGCGGTTAATCATCCATACGGGCGCGTGCCACCCACAATTCAGGAAGTAGCGCCGACCGGATGAGGTAAGTCGTCTCCCATCGGGTTCGTAGAGGCTTCCTCCGCAAAGGTTTCTATACTTAACCGCTCGTTGATTCCCTTCATTCACCAACCTGATTGGACGCCCTATGACTGCCATCTCGCATCTTTCCCCTCCGTTAACTTTGTTGGATTTGATTCCGCGTTCTCGTCTCCGTGATCTCCTCGCAGTTTCTAGCTTTGCTTTATTCACGGCTGCTGCGGCACAAATCACTATTCCTTTAGGTTTCACCCCCGTTCCGCTCACCGGTCAAACTCTGGTGGTGTTGTTGGCCGGCGGTGTTCTCGGCGCAAAACTTGGTGCCGCTGCGCAAGGCCTCTACGTCATTTTGGGAGCTGTGGGCCTTCCTTTCTATGCCGGTGGTCAGGGGGGTTGGGAAGCAGCGACCGGGTCGACCGCCGGTTACCTTGTCGGCTTCGTGATGGCCGCCTTTGTGGTGGGTGCCATGGCGGAGCGTGGACATGACAGGAATCTTGTTACTTCGCTTCCTGCCTTTTTAGCGGGCAGCATCATCATCTACGGTATGGGGGCTTCTTGGCTTGCCTACCGCCTCAACATTCCGCTCACTGCGGGGGTTGGCGAACCTAGTGCCATTGCTTATGGCGTCGCCCCATTTTTGGTGGGCGATCTGTTGAAGGTTGCGGCGGCCGGTGTGTTGCTGCCTACCGTTTGGCGTTTTAGCGAACGGTAAGTTTTTTTACCCCATGCGGGTGCGTATGGCCCAGAGTTCGGGGAAGTAGCGCTGGTCGGTGGTGTGTTTAAGCCATTCCACACCGGTCGAACCCCCGGTACCGGGTTTGTAGCCAATGGTTTTGGCTACCAGTACATAGTGGTGCCAGCGATAGCGCGAGATCAGTTCGTCGAGCGCCACAAGACTCTCCCCTACTTGGTAGAGGGTGTTACTCGGTGTGGGGTCTTGGTAAATGTCGAACCAGGCTTGTTCTACGCTGTCGTCGGCTTGGTAGGGCAACGACCAGTCGTGGTTTAAAGCGGCGGCCGAGATGGTAAACCCTTGGCGGTTCAACAAGGCAATGGTTTCGTCGTAGAGGCTGGGGGTTTCGAGGGCTTCTTTCATGGCTGGCCAAATGTGGGGCACGTTTTCATGGGCGCTGGCCATTCGTTGATCTTTGTTGCCCAATACGAACTCTACGTGGCGGTACATGAACGAGAGTTGGCCGGAGGCTTGGTCGAGGTAGTTGCGAAACTGGTTGAACCCTTCGGCCGAAACGGTGCCCACCACGTCCCAAGTTTTGATAAGTAGCCGGACAAACTCTTTGCTGCGTTCCAAGATAAAGAGTGCGTCATCGACGGCATCTACTTTGATACGTTCTCGAGCGTTGTAAAGCTCGTGGTGGAGACCTTTGAACAAGAGTTCTTTGGTTTGGCCCATGATGTAGAAGCACATCTCGTCGTAGGCATCGCTACGGGTGTTTTGTAGCGAGAGCAGCAGGTCGATGCTTTGGTAGGCGATGTAGGGGTTCGTGGTGTCGGCGAAATCTACTCGCGGTTGGCCTTCGGTTTTTTTTACTTGTTCGGCTCGGGTGTCGTCGGTGGTGATGCCCATGGGGCGCGGGTCTATACCGAGTTCTACCCCTTCGGGGTCCACAATGCGGGGGGTTACGGGTTTGAAGTTCGGCAATGGGTGCTCCTTGTTAAACGTTCATCAGAGAGATTAGGTGCTGAGAGGTAGGGGTGCTTAGGTCGCAGAGTTCGAACACCACATCAAAATGGTTGCGTCCCGCTATTTCGTATTGTTGGCACTCGGTGCCTTGGGCCATAAGGTCGGCGGCTAGGGCTTGGCTTTGGGCTTTGAATTCGGTGGTTTCGTTTTCTCCCCAACACACGATGCTGGGCGGGAACCCAACGGGAGGGCGAAGGGAGAGTTGTTGCGCTTGGTTTTCGGTGAGGCCCAGCGCTTCGTTAATGGATGTCCCCACGAGGGGTGCCAACTCAAAAATCCCGGAGATCAACAAGGTAGCCAATACCGGAATTTCGCTGGCTACTGCGGCGGCTAAGTACGCACCAGCCGAACTGCCGGCCAGCACGAGACGGTCCGGGTCAAGGTTGAGTTCTGCGGCGTAGTTTTTGAGGTGGCGTACTGCTTGACGGCATTCTTCGATTATTTCAGGCAAGGTTGCTTGAGGAGCCAAGGTGTAGTCCAAAGCCGCAAAGGCCATCCCGCGTTCTACCCAACTTGGGGCAGCAAAAGATGATTCGCTTTTGGAAAGTTCCTGCCAATAGCCACCGTGAATAAAAACCACGAGGGGGGCCAGGTCACCGGGGGGCAGGGTGGGCAAAAAGAGGTCCAAGGTTTGGGTGGGCTGGGGCCCGTAAGCCACTTCTTGGCCGGGGCCTATTTCTGCACGGGCGGCTGCGCTTTGGGTGGCGTAGGCATCAACGAAAGGCTGGTAATTGCCGCCGATGCATGAACTCGGCGAGTAGGCCTCTTCTCGTTGTAGCGCCGTCATGGTGGACCACTGAACAGCGTGTTCGCTAAAGGCCATCACTTGCGAGGTTCGCGGGGCAGGCCGAGCACTCGTTCACCTAAAATGTTGCGCATAATATTTGAGGTGCCGCCCATGATGGTGTAGCCGGGGGCGTAGATGAGGCCTTTTACGTCGTCGTTCCACAGGGTGGCGGCGGGGCCAAGGGTTTTAAATACAAACTCGGCGACCCGTTGTTCGTGCTCGGTGCAGTAGGCCTTGGTGGCGGCGCTGAACCCGGTGGGGGCTTGGCGCTGCACTTCGCGATATACCAGCAGGCGTCCGAGTCGGTAACCGGTTTCTAGACGGGCTATTTCTTGTCGCACCCGTGCGTCGCTACGGTCGGCGTGTTCTAAAGCCAGGTCGTAGAGCGGGCGGTTAGAGACCAAACGATCGATGCCGCCGCGTTCGAACTCCAGTTGTTTCATGGTTTGGCGAAAGGCATCGCCTTCGGTCCCCACCAAGTTTTCTATGGGCACCTCAACGTCGGTAAAGTACACTTCGCAGAAATGCCGGTTGGTGGTCATGTCGGTAATGGGGCGTATTTCTATGCCGGGCAGGTTTGTTGGCACCACGATTTCTGAAATGCCTTTATGGGGGGGGCCTTCGGTAGTAGTGCGGCATATGAGGTAGATGAAGTCGGCTTGGTGGGCGAAGCTGGTCCAGATTTTTTGGCCATTAATGACCCAATGGTCGCCGCGGCGTTGGGCGAAGGTTTTTAACGAGGCCAGGTCGGAGCCGGCATCGGGTTCGCTCATGCCGATGCACCAAGTGCTTTCGCCGCTCAATATGGCCGGCAAGTATTCGGCTTGTTGTTCGGTGGTGCCGTGGGCGATCAGGCTGGGGCCCATTTGCCGGTCGGCGAACCACATGCCGGCAATGGGTGCACCGGCGGCGATCATCTCTTCTCCGACGATGACCCTTTCAATGGGTGAGCGTGCTCCCCCGCCGTGTTCTTTGGGCCAGCCCATGCCGATCCAGCCTTGGTCGGCCATGACTTG
>JGI26380J51729_10000922_pt1 | contig 14545 bp, 30 predicted proteins | sample SaaInlV_165m_DNA_FD_51729 | JGI IMG/M metagenome (IMG submission 51729) | reverse complement strand
AAAAAAGTAATTTAGGAAGAAAATCATGGCAATTGGTTTAGTAGGACAAAAATTAGGAATGACACGCATTATGTCTGAGGACGGAAGTGCAACGGCAGTGAGTGTTATTAAAATTGAAGCTAATCGTGTTGTTCAAACAAGAACTACTGAAGTGGATGGTTATAGTGCTGTGCAAGTGACTACCGGCGCTAAAGTAAACAAGAAAGGCGAAGCAAAAGTACGTCGTGTGCCATCAGCAATTAAGGGTCATTACGCTAAAGCTTCACAAGATATTGGTTTAGGTCTTTGGGAGTTTAGAGCAGATGCTGATGAGATCGGTGATGCAAGTAGTTTTGATCTTTCAATTTTTGGTGCAGGTCATTATGTAGATGTAACGGGTCAATCTAAGGGTAAAGGTTTTCAGGGTGGCGTAAAGCGTCATAACTTCCAAATGCAAGATGCAACGCACGGTAACTCAATCTCGCACAGAGCGATTGGTTCGACAGGACAATGTCAAGAGCCAGGCCGAGTATTTAAGGGTAAAAAAATGGCGGGCCACATGGGTGATGAGCAAGTAACTGAAGAGTGCTTAGAGATCATCAGAGTGGATAGTGAAAGAAACTTATTATTAGTTAAGGGTGCAATTCCTGGATCTAAAAGCGGTTTTGTGAAGGTTATGTTGTCAGCTAAGAAGGACAAAATTAACAGCAATATCAGCAAACAAATCCAGGAACAAAAAGACGCTCAGTTGGCACAAGAACAAGAAGCTAAAGCCGCAGCAGAAGCTGAAAAAGCAGCCGCTAAAGAAGCAAAGAAAGTAACTTCAGAAGCTAATACTACCAAAGACGATGGCGCAGAAACGCCAAAAGTTGAAACAGAATAAGCGTAAGGTTTTAAAATGAAATTAAAGGTATTAAACGTAAGCACAAATAAATCAAGCTCAACAGAAGTGTCTGATTCTATTTTTGCAAGAGACTACAACGAATCATTAGTACATCAAGTGACTACAGCTTATATGGCTGGCGGTCGCCAGGGTTCTAAAGCGCAAAAAAATCGCTCTGCAGTGAGTGGTGGCGGTAAGAAGCCTTGGAATCAAAAAGGCACAGGTCGCGCTCGTGCCGGTACTTCTCGTGGACCGATTTGGCGCTCTGGTGGTGTAACGTTTGCTGCACAACCAAGAAGTTATGCTCAAAAAGTCAATAAGAAAATGTACAAGGGCGCAATCAGCATTATTTTTTCAGAGCTGGTTCGTTCTGAACGCTTAAAAGTAGTGAAAGATTTTGAAGTTAAGGATGCTAAAACAAAAAATATCACAACGTTACTTAAGGCGTTAAATCTTAAAGATGCTTTATTAATGACTGATGAGTTGGATGAAAATTTATACCTTTCTTCACGTAATTTATATCACGTTGGTGTTTGTGATACACAAAGCATTGATCCGGTTAGTTTAATCGGCTATGAAAATGTTGTTATGACAGAGGCAGCGTTGAAGAAAATGGAAGGCATGTTATGAATCAAGAAAAAGTATTAAAAACCTTATTAGCGCCAATTGTTTCTGAAAAAACAACCATGTTGTCAGCGCACAATCAATATGCATTTAAAGTGCGTACTGATAGTAACAAAAAAGAAATTAAAGCAGCGGTTGAAACTTTATTTGGTGTAACCGTTGAAAGTGTTACCACTTCAATGGTTAAAGGAAAAAAGAAAGTATTTAAAGGAAAAATTGGTCGTCGTATAAATTGGAAGAAGGCAATGGTAAAAGTGTCTGAAGGCCAAATGATTGACGTGAGCGCATCTTAGAGAGATTATTATGGCACAAGTAGTTAAAAGAAAACCAACCTCACCCGGCAGAAGATTTGTTGTCAGTATTGTAGATAAAGATCTACACAAAGGTGCACCTTATGCACCGCTAACTGAGAGTAAAAACAGAATCAGTGGTCGTAACAATCGCGGAAAAATTACAGTGCGTCATAAAGGTGGTGGCCATAAGCGTCGCTATAGAACGATTGATTTTAAGCGCATTAAAGATGATATTCCAGCAACGGTTGAACGTTTAGAATACGATCCTAATCGCAGTGCAAACATTGCATTGGTTTTATACGCAGATGGTGAGCGTACTTACATTATTGCACCGAATGGCCTGAAAGTTGGCGATACCGTTGTTTCAGGTACTTCAGTTGCAATCCAAGCAGGTAACGTTATGCCATGTGCAAACATTCCTTTAGGTAGTGTTATTCATTGTATTGAACTTAAGCCTGGTAAAGGTGCGCAAATGGCACGTAGTGCAGGTACTTCTGCGCAGCTAATTGCAAAAGAAGGCACTTACGTCACATTAAGACTGCGCTCTGGCGAAGTGCGTAAAGTTTTGGCTGAGTGTCGTGCAACGATTGGCGAAGTGTCAAAGAAGGAACACAGTTTAAGAAAATTAGGTAAAGCTGGTGCAACACGCTGGAGAGGTGTTAGACCTACCGTTCGTGGTGTTGTGATGAATCCAGTGGATCATCCACATGGTGGTGGCGAAGGTAAAACCAGTGGTGGTCGTCACCCAGTTTCACCTTGGGGCACACCAACTAAGGGTTATAAAACACGTAGTAACAAGCGTACCGATAAGCTTATCGTACGTCGTAGAAATAAATAAGGGTAATCATGGCTAGATCATTAAGAAAGGGTCCATTTGTTGACGAGCATTTAATCAAGAAGGTATTAACCGCTCAAGAGAAGAACGATAGAAAACCAATTAAAACTTGGTCGCGCCGCTCAGTTGTTGTGCCAGAAATGATCGGCTTAACGATTGCTGTTCATAATGGTAGAGCGCACGTTCCTATATCCATTAATGAGAATATGATTGGTCATAAATTAGGCGAATTTGCTACTACTAGAACGTTTAAAGGTCACTCTAGTGATCGTAAAGTGTAAACAAGAAAGGTGAATGACAATGAAAGAAGTTAAAGCAGTACACAAATACGCAAAAACATCAGCCTTTAAAGCAAGACTGGTGGCGGATCAAATTCGTCTTAAGTCTGTTGAAGAAGCATTAAACATATTATCGTACAGCAATAAAAAAGCGGCGGTATTGGTTAAAAAGGTATTAAATTCAGCCATTTCAAATGCTGAGCACAATGATGGCCTTGATATTGATGAGTTAAAAGTAAGTAGTGTTTACATTGACGAAGGTTCAACGATGAAGAGAATTCGTCCAAGAGCAAAAGGTCGTGCAAATAGAATTTTAAAAAGAACAAGCCACATTACTGTCGGCTTAAGCAAGTAGGTTTAATATGGGTCAAAAAGTAAATCCAAAAGGTATTAGATTAGGCATTATTAGAGATTGGGATTCTAAGTGGTATGCCAATTCTCAAGATTATTCTAAATATTTATTATCTGATATCGAAGTTAGAGATTTTTTATTTGAGAAATTAAAGTCTGCTTCTGTCAGTCGTATTACGATTGAGCGTTTGGCTAATAATGCCAAAGTAACTATTCACACGGCACGTCCAGGCATCGTGATTGGTAAAAAAGGTGCAGACATTGAACAGTTGAAAGCTATTGTTTCAAAAATGATGGGTATTACCGTACACATTAACATTGAAGAAATTAAAAAACCAGAGCTTGATGCTCGTTTGGTTGCTGAGAACATTGCACAGCAGTTAGAAAAACGTGTGATGTATCGTCGTGCTGTTAAGCGTGTATTGGGTAACGCCACACGTTTAGGCGCACAAGGCATTAAAGTNATGGTTAGTGGCCGATTAAACGGTGCAGAAATTGCACGTTCTGAGTGGTACCGTGAAGGCCGTGTGCCATTACACACATTTAGAGCAGATGTGGATTACTCTTCATACGGTGCAAATACACAGTATGGTGTAATCGGTATCAAGGTTTGGATTTTTAAAGGTGAAATCTTGGACCACAAGAAAGGCACATTAGATGAGGTTGCTCGTCGTGGTGCAACTAATCAAATTAGTAAGAAGTAAGGAATAACAAATGTTACAACCTAAACGTACAAAATTTAGAAAAATGATGAAAGGCCGTAACCGCGGTCTTGCAACGGGTCACAAGATAAGTTTCGGTGAGATCGGTTTGCAAGCGGTTGGCAGATGTCGTATGACCGCTAGACAAATTGAGTCGGCACGTCGTGCAATGACGCGCCATGTTAAGCGTCAAGGCAAGATTTGGATTCGTGTATTTCCAGATAAACCAATTACTAAAAAACCTTTGGAAGTACGTATGGGTAAAGGTAAGGGTAGTGTTGAATATTGGGTTGCACAAATCAAACCCGGTCAAATGTTATTTGAGATGCAAGGCGTGGATGAAACAGTTGCAAGAGAAGCGTTTGCACTGGCTGCTGCTAAGTTACCTGTAAAAACTAAAGTTATTAAAAGGACGATAATGTAATGGATATTAAAGAATTAAGAGATCAGGATGCCAAAGCACTTAATGAGACATTAATGACGCTCTTAAAAGAACATTTTGAGTTGCGCATGCAACACAAGAGTGCGCAATTATCAGATCCAACTAAATTAGGAAAAACTAAAAGATCGATTGCACAAGTTAAAACAATTATGAAAGAGAAACAAGCATGAGTGATACAAAAGTAGAGCGCATATTAACAGGCAAAGTGGTTAGCAGTAGCCGTAATAAAACCATTGCCGTTTTAATTGAGCGCAAGGTGAGACACCCAATTTATAAAAAGTACATCAAGCGCAGCACTAAGGTTCATGCTCATGATGAAAAAAATGAATGTGATTTAGGTGACACAGTAAGAGTAGTGGAAGCAAAGCCTTTTTCTAAGACTAAACATTGGGCATTGTTAGAAGTGGTTGAGAAATCAGTCACTATTGATTAATTTTCAGCTATATTAAAGAGAGTAAGACATGATTCAAATGCAAACAAAACTTCATATTGCTGACAACAGTGGCGGCGTCAAGGCAATGTGTATTAAAGTACTAGGCGGATCTAAGCGTCGTTATGCTGGTATTGGTGATGTAATTAAAGTCAGTATTAAAGAGGCTTCTCCACGTGGTAAAGTAAAAAAAGGTGACGTCTATGATGCTGTCGTTGTTAGAACGGCGCACGGCGTTCGTCGTACCGACGGTTCGCGTATTCGCTTTGATAACAATGCGGTGGTACTTTTGAATACCAAGCTTGAGCCGGTTGGCACTCGTATTTTTGGTCCAGTGACGCGTGAATTACGCTCTGCACAATTTATGAAAATTGTGTCATTAGCACCCGAGGTACTGTAATGCAAAAAATTAAATTAAACGATGAAGTAATCATTATTGCTGGTAAAGACAAAGGCTCTATGGGTACAGTAACCAAAATAACGGATGCCAAAGTTGTGGTTGAAGGCTTTAACATTGCCAAAAAACACGTTAGAGCAAATCCAAATGCAGGTGTAACTGGCGGCATTGTTGATACGGAAATGCCAATGGCGATTTCAAATGTAGCGATTTATAACACAAAAACAAAAAAAGCAGACAGAGTCGGTGTGCGCACTGACAAAGACGGCAATAAAGAAAGATTTTTTAAATCAAACGGCGATTCAATCGTTTGAGCAAGTTAAGGAAATATAAGCGTGTCTAGATTACAAGAACAATACAAAAAAGAGATTCTACCAGCTCTACAAAAAGAGTTAGGTATGTCAAATCCTATGCAAGTCCCGAAGGTTGAGAAAATTACCATCAACATGGGTTTAGGTAGCGCATTAGGCGATAAAAAAGTACTGCAAAGTGCATTGGAAGAAATGGGCCTTATTTCTGGCCAAAAACCAATGACTTGTAATGCACGTAAATCAGTGGCAAGTTTCAAATTAAGAGAGGGTAACCCAATTGGTTGTAAGGTAACACTCCGTAAGGAAAAAATGTATGAATTCCTTGATCGTTTGGTTAATATCGTCGTTCCTCGTATTCGTGATTTTCGCGGTTTAAACCCACTTCTTTTGATGGTCGTGGCAACTACAACATGGGTTTAACGGAACAAATCGTTTTTCCTGAAATTGATTTTGAAAAAGTAACCAGAACTCGTGGCATGGATATTGCAATTACGACAACGGCTGCTAATGATGAAGACGCTAAGAAACTATTGGCAATGTTTAATTTCCCATTTAAGGATAAGTAAGATGGCTAAAAAGTCTATGATTAATAGAGATCTCAAGCGTGCAAAGCTGGTTGAAAAATACCGTACTAAGCGCCTTGAATTAAAGAAAATAATTAAGAGCGTAAGCGCTTCTGACGAAGAACGCTTCCAAGCAAGTATTAAATTGCAAGCTCTACCTAGGGACGCATCGCCAACACGTATGCGTAACCGTTGTGGTCTGTCAGGTCGTCCACATGGTTTTTATCGTAAATTTGGTTTAGCTAAGACTAAGCTTAGAGAACGCACTATGAATGGTGAAGTTCCTGGTTTGTCTAAAGCGAGTTGGTAGGAGAATAATATGAGTATGTCTGATCCAGTAGCTGATATGTTGACTCGCATTCGTAATGCGCATGCGGTTGATAAAAAAGAAGTCAGTATTCCAGCGTCAAACCTAAAATCTGCTATTGCAAGTGTGATGCAGCAAGAAGGTTACATTGAGTCATTTTCTGTGGACGGTGAAGCCGCATCCAAAACATTGACCATCAAATTAAAGTATTACGATAACAAGCCGGTAATCGATTCTTTAGAAAGAATATCAAAACCAAGTTTAAGGGTCTACGTACCTAGCACTAAGATGCCAAGTGTAATGAATGGCTTGGGCATCGTTATTGTATCAACACCTAAGGGTGTAATGACTGGACAAAACGCCAGCGCTCAAAATGTGGGCGGTGAAATTTTGTGTAGCGTTTCTTAAATTGGAGTTATAAGATGTCTAGAATTGCAAAAGAACCCATTACTATTCCAGCCGGCGTTGAAGTGAATATTACAGGTACTTCCATGTCCGCTAAAGGTAAATTAGGTCAATTGACCATGGAAGTTCATCCTACGGTAAGCATTACCAGTGCAGATAATATTCTTACTTTTTCTGTGGCCAAGGTTGATAAAAAAGAAGAAAAGTCAGCATGGGCGCAAGCCGGTACTGCAAGAGCTAATACTGCTAATTTAATTCAGGGCGTAACCGAAGGATGGGAAAAGAAATTAACCCTAATTGGTGTTGGTTATCGCGCTAAAGCCATGGGAAAAGTATTGGATTTGACGTTGGGTTTTTCTCATCCAATCAAATACAGCTTACCTGAAGGCATTACTGTTGAAACACCATCACAAACAGAAATTGTGATCAAAGGCATGGACAAGCAAAAAGTAGGTCAAGTGGCTGCTGAAGTTAGGGCTTATCGTCCACCAGAACCTTATAAAGGCAAAGGTGTTCGTTACACCAATGAACAAGTTTTCCGTAAAGAAGCTAAGAAGAAATAAATAAGATTAAAAGGTATTAAGAGATGAAACTATCTAAAAAACAAGCTCGCTTAAGAAGAGCAATTAAATTTAGAGCGAAGAACGCCGAAATTGGTGTTGAACGTTTGTGTGTGCATAAGACTTCGCAGCATATTTATGCGCAAATTATTAGTCCTTGTGGCACTAAAATTTTGGCTTCTGCATCAACCTTAACGGCTAAAGTTAAGAATGGTGGCAATAAAGATGCGGCAACTAAGGTTGGTACTGAAATTGCCAAGGCTGCTAAAAAAGCAAAAGTAACCAAAGTGGCTTTTGATCGTTCTGGTTTTAAGTTTCATGGTCGCGTAAAAGCACTAGCAGATGCGGCAAGAGACGGCGGTTTAGACTTTTAAAAAAAATTATAAAAATAGGCGTAAATAATGGCTGAATATAAGAGAAATAATAATAATGACGATAACGAATACATTGAAAAATTAGTTAATATTCGTCGTGTTGTAAAAGTGGTTAAAGGTGGACGTATCTTTGGCTTCTCAGCACTGGTTGTTGTTGGTGATGGAAATGGTAAAGTGGGTTACGGTACGGGTAAGGCTCGTGAAGTACCTGCAGCAATTCAAAAGGCCATGGATAAAGCTAAAAAAGCCATGAAAACAGTCCCATTAATTGATGGCACGTTGTACTACCCTATTACTTCAAACGTTGGTGCAGCTAAAGTTTACATGCAGCCTGCATCCGAAGGTACAGGTGTTATTGCTGGTGGCCCAATGCGCAGTGTATTAGAGGCAGTAGGTGTACATAACATCCTAGCAAAGTGTAATGGTACCCGTAATCCAATTAGTGTGGTTCGTGCTACTGTTGAAGGTTTGACGTCAATGACATCTCCACAATCGGTTGCGGCCAAGCGCGGCAAAACGGTTGAACAAATTACTGGGGAAGCGTAATGGCCGAAGAAAAGAAAAAAGCAGCACCTAAAAAAGCAGTGGCAGCCAAGAAGCCAGTGGCAAAAAAGACAGTGGTAGCCAAAAAAACAGTAGCAAAAACGTCTGTAAAAGCAACCGTCGTTAAAAAGCCTGCTGTTAAGAAAGCAGCCTCCAAAAAGAACACAGTGAGCGTTACTCTGGTTAAGAGTTTTTACGGTCGCTTGCCATCACACCGTGCAACGGTTACGGGTCTTGGTTTAAAGCGCATCAATCACACGGTTGAATTAGCGGATACGCCAGAAATTAGAGGCATGATTAATAAGGTGGCTTACTTATTAAAAGTAGAGGGTTAAGACAATGGATATTATGCAATTAAATACAATCAGACCTGCAGAAGGTGAAAAAACAGATAGAAAGCGTGTCGGTCGAGGCATTGGTAGTGGATTTGGCAAAACTTGTGGTCGTGGTCACAAGGGTCAAAAAGCTCGTTCAGGTGGCTCTACTAAAATCGGCTTTGAAGGTGGTCAAATGCCTTTGCAACGCCGCCTTCCAAAAGTAGGATTTTCATCGCGCGTTTCAATCATTACCTCTCAAGTGACGTTGTCTGAGATTAATAAACTTGAAGAGAAAGAAATTACCGTTGATGTGTTAAAGCAACACAACTTAATCACGAAAAATATTAAGCACGTTAAAGTTATGCTTTCTGGTGAGATCACTAGAGCCGTTACATTAACAGGCATTAAGGCCACCAAAGGCGCGAAATCTGCCATTGAAGCCGCTAAAGGTAAAGTTTCTGAGTAATCTATGAGTCAAACTTTAGGCCTTTCTGAAGATTTATCAAAGCGCATCCTCTTTTTATTGGGTGCGTTAATCGTTTTTAGATTAGGAACACACATTACTATTCCGTTTATCTCGAGTGCAGCACTTGCGTCACTGGTGCAAGATCAACAAGGTACGATTTTGGACATGTTTAATATGTTCTCAGGTGGTGCATTAGAAAGATTGTCCATTTTTACATTAGGCATCATGCCTTACATTTCGGCATCCATCATCATTACTTTAATGACTTCTGTAGTGCCAAAGTTAGAGCAACTTAAAAAAGAAGGCGAAACCGGTAAGCGAAAAATTACACAGTACACACGTATGGGTACGGTGGTGTTGGCAGTATTCCAGTCTTACGGTATTTCCATTGCTTTGCAGTCTCAAAGTGCAGGTGGTGTAGCGTTGGTTACTCAAGGTGGTTTTACATTTAGTTTAGTCACGGTGGTTACTTTAACAACAGGCACGCTGTTCTTAATGTGGCTCGGTGAACAGATTACAGAAAAAGGCATCGGTAATGGTATTTCAATGATTATTTTTGCCGGTATTGTTTCTGGCCTACCTTCAGCACTAGGATCTACTTTATCCTTGGTGTCTACGGGTGAGTTGACCGTTATTCTAGTGGCAATTTTATTGATCATGACCCTACTAGTAACTGCATTTGTAGTGTTTATGGAGCGCGGCAGCGTCGCATTACAGTTAACTACGCCAAGCGTCAGCAGGGCCGTAAAATGGTGGGCGGTCAAAGTTCATACTTACCGCTAAAAATTAACATGGCAGGTGTAATTCCACCAATTTTTGCCTCCAGTATTATTTTATTCCCCGCAACGTTAGGTGGCTGGTTTTCACAAAGCGAAGGCATGGGCTGGTTGGCTGACATTACGGCAAGTATTTCTCCAGGACAACCGTTGTATGTAATGTTCTACGGATTGGCAATTGTATTCTTTACGTTTTTCTACACAGCATTAACGTTTGATTCAAAAGACACGGCGGATAATTTACGCAAGTCGGGTGGCTTTATTCCAGGCATTCGTCCAGGTCAGCATTCAGCTAATTACATCGATTCAGTGGTATCCCGTTTAACGGCATCCGGTGCGGTTTATATTACGGCTGTGTGTCTACTGCCAGAGTTTTTAATTTTATATTGGAACGTGCCATTTTATTTTGGCGGCACCAGTTTGTTGATCATCGTTGTTGTGGTGATGGATTTTATTGCACAAGCCCAATCTCATTTAATGTCTAATCAATACGAGTCCTTAATGAAAAAGGCTGGTTTAAACTAAAAAGGTAACAGTTATGAAAGTAAGAGCATCCGTTAAAAAAATATGTAATAACTGCAAAATTATCAAGCGCCATGGTGTGGTGCGTGTAATTTGCAAAGAGCCTCGTCATAAACAAAGACAAGGATAATTCGAATTGACATTGGACAGCGTGCAACGTATAATTACGCGTTTTTCAAATTTTAATTTTTGAGTGATTTTTCATAAGAAAAAGAACTCATTTTAATTTAACAAATACAGGATAAAAAGGTAGCCCATGGCACGAATAGCAGGAATAAACATTCCAACACATAAACACATTGTAATTGGCTTACAATCAATCTTTGGGATTGGCGATACACGAGCAAAAGCGATTTGCGCCGAGCTTAAAATAGACCCAGCAACAAAGACGGCTGAATTAGCTGAAGATCAGTTGGAATTAATTCGTGATGCAGTGGCAAAATTTGAAGTGGAAGGCGATCTTCGTCGTCAAGTAGCGATGGACATTAAACGCTTAAAAGACCTAGGCTGTTACCGCGGTATCCGTCATCGTAAGTCATTACCACTTCGTGGTCAAAGAACCAAAACCAACGCCAGAACTCGCAAGGGTCCTCGTCGTTTAATCAAATAATAATAGGTATACATAGAACATGGCTAAGACACCAATAAAAAAGAAGTCAAAAAAGATAGTTTCTGACGGTATTGCACATATTCATGCGACGTTTAACAATACAATCGTAATGATCACTGATCGTCATGGTAATGCAGTTTGCTGGGCAACGGCAGGCGGCGCAGGTTTTAGAGGCTCTAGAAAGTCTACTCCATTTGCAGCACAAGTAGCGGCAGGTAACTGTGGTGAAAAAGCATTAACGTTTGGCATGAAGAATCTTGATGTTCGTGTTAAAGGTCCAGGCCCTGGTAGAGATTCTGCCATTCGTGGTTTAAATGCACAAGGTTTAAAAATTCAATCAATTACAGATGTAACGCCAATCCCTCATAACGGTTGTCGTCCTTCTAAGAAACGTAGAGTATAAGGATAAATTATGGCTAGATATACTGGACCTACTTGTAAATTAGCCCGTCGCGAAGGCACGGACTTATTTTTAAAAAGTGGCATTAGATCACTCGATTCTAAATGTAAGATCACTCAACTTCCAGGCATGCACGGTGCAAATGCCCGTCGTCAGAAAGGTACTGAGTACGGATTGCAATTGCGTGAAAAACAAAAAGTAAGACGTATTTATGGCATTTTAGAAAAGCAATTCCGTTTGTATTATAAAAAAGCCTCCCAGAAGAAAGGCTCTACGGGTGACAATTTATTATCACTGCTTGAGTGTCGTTTAGACAACGTAGTGTATCGCATGGGTTTTGGTGCGACACGTGCTGAAGCAAGACAACTGGTTTCGCACAAATCAATTTTGGTAAATGGATCGATTGTTAATATCCCTTCATACCAAGTAAGCGCTAACGATGAAATTTCCGTTAGAGAAAAATCCAAAAAACAAAGCCGTATCCAGTTAGCCGTCGAGTTGGCTGAGCAATCGGGTCAAGTGGAGTGGGTTGATGTAGATAACAAAGCACTGAAAGGTGTGTTTAAAAATGTTCCTGCTCGTGATGATCTTTCATCCGACATCGAAGAACATTTAATTGTTGAATTGTATTCAAAATAAGGAATTAATTATGCAAGGAAATGCAAGAGATTTTTTAAAGCCAAAATTAGTCGAGTCTGTTGAGACTGGAAACAACGAATACAGAGTTATTCTTGAGCCTTTAGAAAGAGGTTTTGGTCACACATTGGGCAACGCACTTAGAAGAACATTACTGTCCTCTATGGTGGGTTCTGCCATTACTGAAGTAGCCATTGATGGCGTCATGCACGAATTTTCAACCATTGATGGTGTGCAAGAAGATGTTTTGGATATTTTACTAAATTTAAAAGAAGTTTCAGTTGCATTAAACACAGCTGAAAGTGCGGAAGTGGTTATCGATAAAAAAGGCCCTTGTGAAATCACAGTGGCTGACATTGAAACCAACGGTACTGATGTAAGTGTGTTTAATCCAGATAAGGTCATCGTTACGGTAAACGATGGTGGCCATATTCGCATGACACTTAAAATCAACACCGGTATTGGCTACGACACAGCCGTTACTCGTGACGATGAGGCATCAACGATTGGCGGCATGCAGTTGGATGCAAGCTTTTCACCGATTAAGCGTGTTAGCTTTACAGTAGAGGCGGCTCGTGCTGAACAAAAAATTAACCTTGATAAACTTAACATCAACGTTGAAACTAACGGCTCTGTAAATGCAGAAGAAGCCATTAAACGCGCAGCATCTATTTTGCAAGATCAACTGTCTTCATTCGTTGAATTAGAACAAGTGGTTGTCAAACCTAAATTACCAGTTTCTGAGGACTTCCCGTCTATCTATTTATCAGCAGTGGACGAATTAGAGCTAACTGTACGTAGTGCAAATTGTCTAAAAGCAGAGCAAATTTATTACATTGGTGATTTGATTCAAAAGTCTGAGCAAGACTTACTTAGGACCCCTAATTTAGGTCGTAAATCACTGAATGAAATCAAAGAAGTACTAACTGACAAAGAACTGGATCTTGGCACAGTCATTGAAAACTGGCCACCGGTTGACTTAATGAACGAATAGGGCAAAGATAATGAGACACAGAAAGTCGGGTAAACAACTTAATCGAAACGCTTCTCACAGAAAAGCAATGTTTCAAAATATGGCGAATTCATTGTTTCTACACGAAACGATTAAAACAACTTTGCCTAAAGCCAAAGAGCTTCGTCGTGTGGTTGAGCCTTTGATCACCAAAGCCAAAATCGATAGCGTTGCTAATCGTCGTAATGCTTTTGCTAAGTTGCGTGATGATGCAATGGTTGCTAAGTTATTCACTGAGCTAGGCCCCTTTTACAAAGATCGTCCTGGTGGCTACATTCGTATTTTAAAAGCCGGTTTTCGTACTGGCGATAAAGCACCAATGGCGATTGTTCAATTGGTTGATTTTGAAGGCGCTATTGATGATTCAGCGACTCAAACTAAAGATTCATAAAGGAAAAATTCATGCCATCAATTAAATTAAGAGAGAACGAGCCATTTGATATTGCACTGCGTCGTTTCCGTCGTTCATGCGACCGAGCAGGTGTGATTACCGATGTTAGGAAAAAAGAATTTTATGAAAAGAAAACGTGGGTTAATAAACGTAAAAAAGCTGCTGCAGTTAAGCGTACACATCAACTAAGGTCTAAAAATCGCGTTCACCGTAAACGCATGTATTAAGGCAGAATCTTCTTCCTGACAAACAAACACAAACATCATTATGTCTGAGCTAAAAGCACGCATTACTGAAGATATGAAATCAGCAATGAAAGCGAAGGACAAGCAAGCCCTAAAAGCCGTCCGTATGATCATCGGGGCCATCAAACAAAAAGAAATTGACGACCGCATCGAGCTTGATGATGCGCAAGTAATGGCCGTTATTCAAAAAATGGTTAAACAACGTAAAGATTCAATTTCACAATTCAAAGACGCAGGGCGTACTGATTTGGTCGATGTCGAAGAAGCTGAATTGGTTATTATTAACAACTACATGCCTGAGCAACTCTCAGAGGCAGAAGTTGCAGCTGCGGTGGACAAAGCCATTGCCGATTCTGGTGCTTCTTCCATGCAAGACATGGGCAAACTAATGGGCTTATTAAAAGGCCAATTAGATGGCAAAGCTGACATGGGTGCAGTTTCTGGTTTAATTCGCGCTAAACTCTCTTAAAAAATATTACTTATTTGACTATTTAAGTCAAAAATTTAGCAAATTTTGCTAATTAACCTCTAAAAAATCATTAAATTTATCTAAAAGAAGTATTTTTAGGTTATTTACCCCTGTATTTTTCATATTTTTTGTTTAAAAGTGTATATTTATATCAATTTTAAGTAGTTTTTAGTGTAATTTTGGCTAAAAATAGTGGTTATTTGTGTTTTTAGTTGAAAACGGTCATTCGTAAAATTTGCCAATTTTTTGGTGAAATCCTTTTCGAAAATCACAGATTTTCTCTTTAGGCTCTGATACTTTTTCTGCTCATCAGACAAAGTATTAGGTTCTCAAAGAGCAAATAGAATATTTGCGAAAAAGAATTTTCAAGAAAGATTTTACTTAATTATTGTAATTTTTTTGTTTTACAATGACAACATTAAACC
>JGI26380J51729_10000921_pt1 | contig 14557 bp, 10 predicted proteins | sample SaaInlV_165m_DNA_FD_51729 | JGI IMG/M metagenome (IMG submission 51729) | reverse complement strand
TGTCGCCAGCCGCATCGAGGGGGCAACTGTCGCAGAAGTCTGGGGTGCCATCGAGATCGGTGTCGACGTTGTCGTCACCTCCGGGGCAACTGTCGACATCACCACACACACCATCGCCGTCGGCATCGTTGGCGGAGTCAAACGGACAGGTGTCCACATCTGCACACAGGCCATCTCCATCGACATCGTTGTCGGCGTCTAGAGGACAGCTGTCTACATCGCCGCAGATTCCATCTCCGTCAGCATCGTTGCTGGCATCCAAAGGACAGCTGTCTGCATCGCCGCAGATTCCGTCGCCGTCTGCATCATTGTCGGTATCCAGCGGGCAAATGTCGACGTCACCACAGATTCCATCACCATCGACATCGTTATTTGCATCCAGAGGACAGCTGTCCACATCACCACAGATTCCATCGCCGTCTGCATCATTGTCGGCATCCAGTGGGCAAACGTCGATGTCGCCACAGATTCCATCTCCATCGGCATCATTGCCGGCATCCAGCGGACAACCATCTACGTCACCACAGATGCCATCGCCATCCAGATCGTTATCTGCATCCAGGGGACAGGAATCGACGTTGGCACACAGCCCGTCACCGTCCGCGTCGTTATCAGCATCCAGCGGACAACTATCACAGAAATCCGCTGTTCCGTCCTGGTCGGTATCGATGTTGTCATCGCCACCAGGGCAGGTATCGACATCACCGCAGACTCCATCGCCATCGGCATCGTTGGCAGAATCGAGAGGGCAAGGGTCCACATCGCCGCAGATACCATCGCCATCGGCATCATTGGCCGAATCGAGGGGGCAAGGGTCCACATCGCCGCAGATACCATCACCGTCAGCATCATTTGCAGGATCGAGGGGGCAACTATCAACGTTGCCGCAGATTCCGTCGCCATCTGCATCATTGTTGGCATCGAGAGGACAGGCGTCCACATTGGCACACAGCCCATCGCCGTCGGCATCATCGGCCGCGTCCAGGGGGCAACTATCACAAAAATCCGGGATCAAATCTCCGTCGGAATCGATCGAGTCGTTTCCTCCTGCGCAGATATCTTCACTATCGCAAATTCCGTCGCCATCACTGTCATCAAGGAGGTCGTTCGGGCAGGCATCGCAAAAGTCTGGAATACCATCCAGGTCGCTATCGATGAAATCGTTGCCTCCAGAACACACGTCCTGGCTATCACACACTCCGTCTCCATCGCTGTCGTCGTTCACATCAACAGGGCATGGATCACAAACATTGATCACGCCATCGCCGTCGCCATCGGGCTCACATGCATCGTGGATGCCGTTGTTGTTGCAATCATTGAGAGCGGCAGAGCAATCGTCAGGAACTCCGTCAGAGTTGCAGTCGGTGCTGGTTCCGTTGGCGATGTCAGTGTCGTCAGGAATCCCATTCGCATTACAATCTGGAGCATTGTTGGTCACGGTGATCGACCCACTCACCCCTGAGAAGTTGGTGGGACTGTTCAGCCCAGCAATTCCGTCCTGATTGATGGACAGGGTGCCATTTGTAGGTAACGCACCGAAGGCGATCTCCGGTCCTGCAGACATGATGATCAGATCCCCCGACAGCTGCATGAAGTTCGATGGCATGATGTAATCGGGAGCCGGTGCGCCAGGAAGCGCAGCATAAGCCGCTGTTCCCACCAGAAAACGCGTATTTGCCGTCAAGCTGGATGGAAGGTCGAACTGGAAGAAGACCAGCTGACCTGCCCCGTTCTCGAGATTCTCTACTCCGAGAAACTGTTCATCGTCACTATCATTGAAAAACTCGATGAACTGAATGGTCCCATCCGCACTGGAGAAGACCTCCGAAAACAGCCAATTGTGGGCGTCTGCTTGAACCACCGCAGGAACAGCGAAAGCCAACAGCGCCGACAGGGCGGAAACTCGTATCAGAAAAATGAGTGATTTCATACAATTGTGATAATCCATGCTCCAACTCCTTCGTGAATGACGTGTCATAGATGAATCGGAGACTTCCAATAAGTGCTTCTGTTTCAAAGCCCTCAATGGACACGCCGCGTCAGTTGCTCCCCTGATCAAAAACTATGGTTTGATCCTTCAAGATTCCCGGTTTGCATGGAAGAAGTCAAGAAACGGAATGCTTCAAGTTACAGCCCGGCTTCGGTTTAGCGGTTCAATGAGTTCGGTCCGTCACTAATGTCATATTGGATCGTCTCCATACAGTTCCCTGGCAAGACTCCAGCAATCCATGATCACTCCATCGAGATCACTGACCGGTCTCGTTGATCCTGTTCCTTCAGCAAGATAACCTCTTCGTGCTGACCAGTTTTCTGCTGAAAGAAGGTTCGATGATCATTGGTGGAAAATGGAATGGGGGTACCGACGGAGTTCTATTACTGGAGCTCGAAGCAGGCATCATCGAAGTCGATCGCCCTGGTGACCTGGTCTCCAGGATGATGCAAGAAGAGTGCGAGGATCCACTACAGGCCTCTTTGTTGATGTATGGATATTGCCTGGCGACTCAAGGAATGAAGCTTCCCCACCTGGTCAGATCGGTACTGAGGAAAACCGGCCCTTTCGTCAGGAGTGTTTCGATGGATTCGATGCCTCTCTACCGAGCCGTGGATCATTTCGACAGGTTTATTGGAGACTGCCTCGAGGAAGGTGACGATTTGTGTGGCCTGATCCTGGAAGAGGTCAACCGCTACCACCAGCAGAGTTTTTCCAGGAGCACCGATTGAGTTTGGAAGCGTTGCTTTGGCAGACGGCTGGCACTTCTCTCATGGAACACCCCTCGACACGGCCCTCATTCCAGGTTGCGATGTGATCATGACAAAGGAAAAAGAACCAACTCAATACCCGGCCAATATTGATCCAAAGTCGACATTGCCCACTACGCCAAGCACCGCTCCCGAAAACCGCTGCGGAGGCCTTTCCGCAAGCCAGGCCGCGACCCTGTTTCTCGCCCTCTTCTCGGTGATCTTACTGACCGATCTCTGGTCAAAAACGGCCGCCTTTGAATACCTTGGAAGCGAAGTTTACTACAATTCGGATGGCCTTCCGTATCTGCTTCAAACTTCAATTCGAGAGGTCTTTCCAGGATTTGGACTGGAAGCTTCGCTGAATCTTGGCGCCTTCAACGGCTGGTTTTCAGGAATGACCATCTTGTTGATCAGCATCTCTGCTCTCTCCGTGCCGATCTGTTTCGTCGTGTCTCTTCGTATGAAACCTCGTGCTCCCTGGATGGTTACCTCCCTCGCCTTGATCGGTTCCGGCGCTGCGGGAAACCTATACGATCGATCTGTTATCGGCGGGGTGAGGGATTTCATCCGCTGGTCGATCCACCTCGGAGAGACCGAATACGTCTGGCCCAATTTCAACATTGCAGACAGTGCCATCGTTTGTGGGGTCGCCATCATCTTGATTCGAGAGTTGATCCTGATGAAAAGAGCTGCAAATACCAGTCGTGGATGAACCACATGAATCCATCACCTCCAACATCGCAGTGGGTGCTCCAGTGGTCAGTGTTTCGAGATAACCCTGCATCTCCGGAGTCAAGACGGTTCCGGCGCTAGCAGTGGTGACCCGTTCCCACTGGCCAAATCGTCGCAAGAGCATGCTCTCTCTCACCTACAACATCTTCGCTCAGGGACAGAGGGAAGATGAGCAATCCAGGGCTCCAACGGTAGGATCGACGCCACAAGAACCAGTGGGTTCAGGGATCGGGTTTCCGGAACCAAACAAAGCCTGCAACAAGGCTATAGCATCGGCAATATCGAGCGTCTCATCGTCATTGATATCACCCGACAGTTGACAATTAAGGACTCCATTTGAGAAGAGGAACTGCAAGATCGTCACTGCATCAGCAATATTGACCTGCCCATCGTCGCTCGAATCTCCTCTGAAAAAATTCGCACCCACAACACAAGGCGGCACCTCGGGAAGCGAAGCTGGATCTGCGGTCCATATCAGTTCCAACGCTTCTGCATCCTCACAATCGACATCCCCATCAGCATCGAAATCGAAGTAATAACCCCCGGCGTTGGCAAACAACGGTAAACCGGTCCCCGTGCCCGCCCCGGTAAAGTGCTCCTCAAAACAGATAAAGTCGTCAAGATCCACATCGCCATCCCCATCAGGATCCGCCGGTGCGGGATATGTCTCGATGGGTGCGCCAGGTGTTAGATCTAAACCCGCCAGATAAGAGTGCCCGAGCGCAAATCTCTGTGTTCGGAAGAGCAAATTTCCGGCCGGGATCGGGGTACCTTGAGTTCCGGGAACCCCTCCAAGCAATGGAACTTCATAACTCCAGACGGTCTCTCCGGCGGGTGTCACTTCGAACAATAGCCCCGTCGGCCCGTTACAAATGAGTGTGTTCCCATTCTCCAATCGGCGACCACTACTGATAAAAGTAGCCAAAAAGTTGGTGGGCTCCGGGTCACTATAGCTCCAGAGCGGACCCGCAGGGCCATAAACGGAACCGAGCGACAGTTCATATCCTCCCGTAGCATCCACTGGAGTTTCTATCTCGAGGACTTCTGAAAAATCGGGGACAGGTCGACCAACACCGTTATTGAAGATGGTGAGGTTTCCTTCTCCGGGGAAACCCGCGGGGATCCACTCCACACAGTGCTGGCCAAACAACTGCTGATCGGCTGAAGTTCCGCGGTCATAGTTTTGCGGATTTCCCCAACGATAGAGTAAATCTCCACCTTTTCCCTGGGCACCTCCGTCATGTCCGGCGGATTCGGAACTTGTCGTACTGTGGTCAATCACCCAGAATTCATGGATAGCCCGGAGACTGATCACAACCTGATCCAATTCCGCACTGTAATCGATCGAATTGCCATGGAGCCAATCAGCGCCCAACGAGGCTAATGGATTGATGTTGATCAACTCGGGATGATCTGCCACAACACCGAAATTGGGTAAAGCCGGATCAAAGTCCTGGATCAGATGGTCCCAGGCATGCCATTCCCAGACTATCTCACCCGAGTTCGGGCCGGTCTGCGCGACCTCCACAACATGCTCTGGCCAGAGCTGGTTGGCGCTCAACAATGCAGGATCTCGGCCCTGGGCAATCGCTTCGGCAGAGCTCTTCATCTCCCATGCCAGGATCAGCACGTTGCCAGAAGGCAACATCGCGACATCGTGGTGTTGCTGGACCGTGAGGGAAGAATACTGATACTCCCACAGCACCGTACTATTCCAATCCAACACCTGAAACAAACCGCCCCACCCACCAGCATTCATATCTTGTGGAGTACTGAGTACTTTTCCGCAGCGAAGAAGACGTCCCCCATCCAGCAAATAAACCGAAGCCCCAGGAGCGTAGTCGCTCTGCCAGGTGTGGATAGTCCGCCCCGCATTGTCGATCAGATAGGTCACCTCGTGACCAAAAGGTGCAGCCAGCGTATAACCCTCCATCGAAGCGGAGGTGCCACCCAACCAACCAATCACAGGATCCGCCGCCCAGCTTGCTGCAGAAATCGATATAGATACGAGCACCAGACAAACCGAGAGTGTGCGGAAAAAGTGGATTCTCATCATCAAGTGACTCTATTTCGTTCCTCTGCAGTCCTGAAATAACACAATGCGACGAAGTCGTTATTGTCGCATCTCAAATTGAATTTACACCTGGCTAATTATAAAAAGCGAGGGCTGGGCGGCGTTTAACAGCCCAATCCTCGCTCTCCAGATGACCAGCTAACGGTATTCAATTACAGGAGTTGTACTCCTGACAGCCAGTACTAGATGGGGACAGAAAAACCACTCACTCCCGGCCCGGATCGATGATCAAGGTCCCAGCCATGTCTCGATGGAGCGAAGCACCTTCCGGCAACCACAGTGTTGTGGTGCTAGAAATCACCAGCGCAGGACCAATTACCGATGAGCCATCGACGATGGATCCATGGTAGATCTGTTGAACCTGTTGCTGACGCCCCGAAGCATCGAGGACCACTTGACGAGAAGAAGGGGGGCCCTCGAGTTCCCCTGGAACCGTCGAGATTCCCGAAGATGGGAGTGTCGCTGCCACCCGGACCGCGACCGCCTCGACCTGGCGGTCCAACATCTGGTAGCCAAATCGTTGCTGATAGATCTCTCGAAACTCTCGCTCCGGATCATCTCCAGGATGAAACTCCAGATCGTGAGATTGGCCCTGATGGCGACCCCGTAAAGTGGTCTCGATGGTCGCAGACTCCCCATCTCCTCCGCCACTGGTAATCAACTGTCGTGCTTGCTCGGCCAGCTGCTTTTCGATCCTGGGGAGATCCCTGGCAAAAGTGGAATTGACGGGCCGCAGGATCACCTGCTCCCGTTCCTCGCTCCAGGGTGCCTCGAGCATCCCGATGGCACTGAGAACCCCTGCCGCGGCAGGCAAACGAATCTCACCCACTCCACAACTGCGAGCCAGCGCCACCGCATGGAGACCACCCGCACCTCCAAAACACACCATCGACATCCCTCGCGGATCGACTCCGCGCTCCTGGCTCACTTTTCGTAACGCTCGTTCCATCTCTGCATTCACCACATCGAGAATGCCCACCGCAGCAGCCTCGACCGTGAGACCTAGACGGGTTGCGATGCCGCTCACCGCTCCCTGTGCCGCGGCTCGATCCAGAGAAAGGGTGCCTCCCAGCTTCAGATCGGATGGAAGGCGGCCCAGAACGACATTGGCGTCGGTAACGGTGGCACCTGTTCCTCCCCGGCGATAAGCCGCCGGTCCAGGATCGGAACCCGCACTTCGCGGTCCCACCCTCAGTGCGCCACCGGCATCGATCCAGGCCAGCGACCCGCCACCAGCTCCAACTGTATGTACTTCAAGGAGTGGGATCGCCAGGGGTATTCCACCGACACTGAATCGGTGATTTCTCGCAGCACCACGACCCGCTTCGACCAGGGCCACATCGGTGCTGGTCCCACCCATGTCAAAGGAGAGCGCCGTGGTTTCGCCCCCTCGAGTCGCCGCAGCGATCACTCCACCTGCGGGCCCGGAGAGGACGGTCCTTGCAGCCCGACGGGAGAGTCGTTGCCAGGGAACCGCCGAACCACATGAATCCATCACCTTCAACATCGCAGGGGTCACTCCGGTGGCCAGTGATTCGAGGTANCCCTGCATCACCGGAGTCANGACNGCTCCGGCGCTGGCCGTGGTGAAGCGTTCCCACTCTCTCGGCTCTGCGGCCACTTCTCCAGACAGGATCACCGGCAGACCAGTACTGGCCAGATGGTCCGAGATTCGTCTCTCGTGGTCCAGGTTCTCGGTACTGTGCAGAAGTCCCACGGCAACCGCCTCGTAGGCGCCGTCACGGATCCAGTCGAGCAGGCGGTCCAGCTCACCTTCATCGAGATCTGCAATGACCTCGCCACCAGCAGCGATCCTTCCCGAAACACCAAAACGATCCTCACGCGGAATCAATGGCGAAACCGGTGCCGGTTGAAGGTCATGGAGATCAGGCCTGTTCTGGCGCCCGATATCGAGCAGATCTTCGAAGCCGCTCTGGGTGACCAATGCAGCCCTGGCAAACTTTCGCTCGAGCAGCGCATTGGTCGCGACGGTCGATCCGTGAACCACCTCATCTGGAGAATACTCCCGCAAGACCCGTAAGATCGCCCGCGCAGGATCCGCTGGCGTCGATGGCACCTTGATCACCTCGACGCCATCGCCGGAATCGATGATGAAATCGGTAAAGGTTCCGCCACTATCGACACCAATTCGCAACTTGCTCACCCGCCCTTGCAACAAACATGCTCCCCCGGCAAAATGGAGTGGGAAAGAGAATCTGTGACATCACCCACTACGAAATACCCAACCCTGGCCGCTGGCTACCATTGTGCATCGACTGGCCAGTCGATGCTTGCGATGCTCATGTTGCTGACCGCTGCACTGCTGGTCACCGTCGGTGGTTGCCAGAATCCCCCCTCTCGTATTCACACTCCAGAGTCCTCAATTGCGCCCGAGGCAAGAATACAATGGGATCTGGCCCGTACCGCCTGGCTGCTCGATGATGTTGCNGCAGCACAGTCCGCCTTCTCNCGCTTCGCAGAATCGAACCCACACGATCCCCGCAGCGGCGAGGCTCTCCTGACAGCGGGAATCTGTGCCCAGCGAAGAGGTCGAAAAGAGGAGGCGGATGGCTTGTTGAGGGAAGCCCAATCACGTGGCGGTGCAGTCGCCGCTCGTGCATTACTTCAGCGTGGATACCTGTTGCTTTCNGAACAGCCAGGACGCGCCGTTTCATGTTTCGCAGAGGCCGCCGAAAGGGCGCTCGATCCGGAAACCCGCGCCGAAGGTTGGTTGCAGCATGGCCAAGCTCTGCAAAAAGCTGGACGGTTTGAACAGGCTGGCCTTCCTCTGAGTCGCTGCGCAGACCAGAAAGCCGCTCCAGGACTGGCGGCTCGCGCAAAACTATTGCTCCAGCTCGACCCCTGGTTCACCGTACAAGTCGGCGCATTTCTCGATCGCTCCAACGCGCAACGACAACTTCGAAGGCTGGAGAGTGCTGGCCTACCCGCCGAGCACCGGATGCCGGGCCGACGCGGATCCCCACTCCATCACGTGTTATCAGGCAGATTTGACCGAAGAGATGCTGCGATCCGACACTCGATGCGGATCCAGCAAGTACTGGGAACTGAAGATGTGAAGGTGATCCCCTAGATGAACCAACGACACTCCTCCAGCGGATTTGCTTTCATCGTACTTCTGCTACTGATCTTGTTGGTCGTTGCCGGGTTTTTCTTCTTCAAGATGGCAGCTCCTGTCCCCAACATCCCTTTGACGGGAAACCCTGGTTCCTTGACGGGAAACTCTGGTTCCCTCACCAATCCATCCAATCCCACTCCACAGCTAACCGTAGAAGTGCTGGCGGAGCCTCGAACGGTATGGGCTGGTTTCATCACGGATGCCCTGGGGAAACCCATCGCCGGCGCTTCGGTGTCTCACCTGGGAAACAACCCGTCACCGGCCTCGACTCTCTCCGACGACAACGGCCACTTCAGGCTGATCCTCATCGCAGACACCGCTCCTCAGGTTTCCATCGAGGCGCAAGGGTACTTCCAGGTTCAAGTGTTGTTGAGTGGTGATTCCAGTGCGACCTACACCCTTTTCCGCGGTGGCGTGCTCGAGGGAACCGTACTGGGGCACAAGTTCTACCTCACCACCGAAGAACCTCCTGCGCCGGCTCCCATTGCTGGTGCCGTGGTCGAGGTCGCCGCTTCATCAGGCTGGTCCATCTCGGTCATTGCAGATGAACAGGGGAAGTACAGGATCACCACTCCACCGGGCAAATTAGTCGTCAGCGCCAGATCCGATAACCATGCCGATGTCCGCTTTGACAATCTCGAAGTGGGCCGAGATGAGGTTCTCTCGAGGGATCTTATCCTGCCGGCGGGGGTAATCCTCGATGCGTTCATCATGAGCAAGGATCAACCACTCGTCGACGCTCGCGTTCGTGTCTATAACGATGCGCTCGATCATGCCGACGAACGTTCCGGAGTGGGGGGTAAGACGCGCCTCTTCGGGCTCGCTTCCGGGTTCGCAGCAGTTCATGTAGTCCACCCCGGCTACCAGGAACAGTCTTTCGACATCATCGTTCCGAATGACCGCCTTGGCGTACGGAAGCCATTCCTGATCAAGAAATCGGAGTCCTTCCATGTGACGGTGACTGACCACCAGGGACACACCCTCGCAGATGCAGGAATCCGCATCTTGAAGGATCGCAAAACCGTCACAGAAACCACCGCCTCTGATCATGCCGCTCTTTCTGTACTGGCCAGTGGCCAGACCTACACCATCGAAGTGAGACCCCCGGTATCCAACCAGACCACAGAAAACAAACTTCCGCCGCGCACCTTCATCTACAAGATGCCTGCTGAAGGGCCTGGTGAATTAAAGGTGGAGTTGCGCCCCGGAGGCCGGATCACCGGGGTGGTTCGTGCGCCCAACGGCTCCGCAGTGGCGGGGGCGATGGTGCTGATCCAGGCAAATGGACTGGAACCCGGACAGGCTCCTCCGCCCAGACTGGTCAAAACCAATCATGCTGGACTGTTCCGCAGCCAGCCCTTTGCCGCCGGCCCCTGGACCGTCTCCATCAGCCACCCCCAGGTGGGCACCATGCAACTCGAAACGACCGTCCAGGAGGGCAAGGATCGCAGCCTGGGTGCGCTGGTTTTCCCGGTCCAGTAATCAGCGGAAGTAGCGACCTCTGGCTACTCGCCACCGAGCCAATCGGCGACGAAGACGTTGGTCTCTCCCTTGTTGCTGTTGTGGCGATTGGAACAGAACAGGATCCTGGTTCCATCTGGAGAGATCATCGGAAACCCATCGAAGCCCAGTGCGGTCGTGACCTGTTCGAGCCCGGTTCCGTCGATATTGATCTTGTAGATGTCGAATTCACGGCCACCACCGGCTCCTTGGTTGGAGGAGAAGAGCAAACTCTTTCCATCGGGCGTGAAGAAGGGAGCAAAGTTGGCTGCATCGTTGTCCGTGATACGAAAAACTCCGGAGCCATCACTGTTCATGATAAACAAGTCCATCCGAGATGGGCGGACCAGGCCGTCCTTCAACAGACGCTGGTATTCCGCTAACTCTTCTCCTTGCGGATGCCTGGCGCGATAACAGATCTTGGTTCCGTCCGGAGAAAAGAAGGGGCCTCCATCATAACCGGGTGTGCTGGTCAGTCGGGTCACATCGGATCCGTCGGGAGCCATCGTGTAGATATCGAGATCTCCATCGCGCATCGAGGTGAAAACAATTCGTGATCCATCGGGAGACACGGTGGCTTCCGCGTCATACCCCGGATTGTTGGTCAGCCTCACCACCTCGCCGTCGGGCAACTTCTTGGTGAACACATCGTAACTGCTGTAGATGGGCCAGACATAACCCTGACTTCTATCTGGTTCCGGCGGGCACTCCTCGGATCCGAGATGCGTCGAGGCCCACAGTACCGTCGTATCATCCGGAGTAAGGAAATAGGCACAGGTGGTCCTCCCCTCTCCGCTAGAAATCTGCTGGAGGTTGCCTCCATCGATATCCATCGTGTAGATCTGATCGCAGGAGTGGGGCGGTCGATTACTCTGGAAAATGAACTGCTGGCTGTTATAGCTCCAGTACGCCTCAGCATTCTCCGCCCCATCGGTCAACTGGATGATGTTGGCGAAATGGTTCTCTCCAGGATGGTTGTCGACCACCCTCGGTAGTGCATCCACGCCGGTCGTGGGCCGAGACTGGGATCTGGGCACTCCGGTCCCCTGGTCCAAACATCCAACGAGCGGTAACAGTAGCAAGATTGCAAACCTGGCAATGACGGACATCTTCTTCCCCATTCTTCTTCTGTGGGTTGTGTACATGATTCTGGGAGCATTAGACTTGCCGATCAAGCGGAGCGTCCGACAGAAGGGGGCAATTTGTTCGGGGAAACCATCACATTTGAGACTCCTGGACGCGGGCTTCATGAGATCACCGGTCCCATTGCCCAGGCGGTGAAACGGGCCGATATCGAGACCGGTGTCTGCTCTGTCTTCATCCGACACACCAGTGCCAGCCTCATCATCACAGAAAATGCCGATCCCTCGGCGAGACACGACTTGCAGCGCTGGATCCAGAAACTCGCCCCGGAAGGGGATCCGGCCTACACCCACACCAGCGAGGGCCCCGATGACATGCCTTCCCACCTCCGAGCAGCGGTAACTCACACAGAGGAGAGCATCCCCGTCACGGATGGCGTCCTCGACCTCGGTCAATGGCAGGGACTCTTCATCTTTGAACATAGATCTGCTCCACATCACCGGTTGATCAGCGTTCGAGTGTGGGAATGAGGAACATGAACACACAGCAGCAATCCCCTCCCGTCAGCGAAACCACTTCCGATCCAGAGTGGATGGCAATGCTGTCCGAAATGAACCAGTTCTGGTCCGCTCTTCCGCATCTGGCTCAAGCCGCCTTGATCATCCTGATTTCCATCATCGCTGCAAAGCTGTCGGACTGGATTCTCACCAGCCTGGTAGGACGCTGGGCGGGAAAGACCAAGAACTCTCTCGACGATGACCTGGTGGCGTTGATGCACCGTCCAGTATTTCTTGTAGTGCTTCTGCTAGGGCTCGACCTGGCAGCGCAGAAGACTGGAATGTCGGACTCCATTCTGTTCATCACGAGATCCTGTCTTCAGACCATCGGCATCATCACCATCTGTAGCTTCTTGATTCGATCATCTCGACTGGTGCTCGACAGCATCAGCAAGAGGCACGACCAGTACCATCTGGTGGAGCCGAGAACCCTGCCCCTTTACTACAACATTTCGCTGCTGATCATCATCGGCGCAGCGATCTATTGCCTGTTCATGGCGTGGGAAATAGACCCCACGGCATGGTTAGCCTCCGCTGGCATCATCGGCCTGGCCTTGAGCTTTGCCGCCAAGGATAGCCTGGCAAATCTGTTCGCCGGCGCCTTCATCCTGGCGGATGCACCCTACAAGCTGGGAGACTACATCGTACTCGACAGCGGAGAGAGGGGTCGGGTGACCAACATCGGACTCCGAAGCACGCGCATGCTGACTCGGGACGATGTCGAGATCACCATCCCAAACTCGGTGATGGGAAATTCGAAGATCACCAATGAGAGCGGGGGGCCCTACGAGAAGGAGCGAATCCGTGTCAAGGTGGGGGTCGCTTATGGAACCAATCTCGAACGCGTCGAAGAACTGCTGGTGAAAATTGCCGAAGGCCACCCGGAAATCATGACCCTCCCTGAACCAAGGGTGCGTTGCCGACAGCTGGGAGATTCCAGCGTTGTCTTTGAACTTCTGGCGTGGATCGAAGAACCGGTGTTGCGCGGTAAGATGACACACCTGTTGACCTGTGAAATCTACAATACATTTCTCCAGGAAAAGATCGAGATCCCATTCCCACAGCGCGTGGTATACCTCAAGAATGATCGCAAGGATTCGATTGAAGTACCGAACCCTGCTGATTCGACACCCCAGTAAGGAGCCCAAATGACCGGACCCAAGGTCCTCATCGCCTGTTCAGATTCCGAGTTGCGCATGAATTGCTTCAACCGTGTCTCCGCGCTCGGAGTCAGGGTCGATGCAGTGGGCGACCAAAAAGGTCTGAGTCGTCGAACCGAGAAAGACAAGTACAAGATGATCCTTCACGATTCAGGGATCGAAGTCGAGGAATCCTCTGCCGACCATGTCTTGCTGGTCGAATCCGACAGTGAACTGGATAAGGACCTGGAAAATCAGGTCCGGACTCTTCTTGAAGTTCCAGTGCGTAATATCGATGAAGAGGAAAAGATCGATGAACCTCCGCCACCATGGTTGAAGATTAACCGGGGATGGTAACGGGAAGATCTCGGATCCGAGGAGATGACTATCGCCCGAGGCTGGCGATCCACGCAGGGATTCCCACCGCAGTCACCTGCTCCGCTGCCCGCAGATCCTGACCCAGTTTCTCCATCTGATCGATGGGAAGAGGAAACCTCCAGGTCGCCACATCCTCGATGAACAAGGAGCGGGGATCTTTCAACCACGCTTCGATACGCACCAGGTGATGTGCTTCCCCTTGAACCTGAGGAGGCAGCTGCAATCTCAGCCCGGATACCGTCGCAGGTCTTCCGATGGCATTGAAATCCTCGCCGTCGAAGTTGAAGGCGTGCTCGGACAGCCATCTGGAAGCTTCTCCACCCCCTGGAACCTGCAAGAGAGTACGGTGATTCCTGGTCCGGGCGACGATCATCGGAATGTTGACACGCTGCTTCAGCGACCTCAGCACTTCCTCGATCCTTCGAAAGAACACATCCGTGCCAGTACCGGCCCCCTGCTCTTCGAATTGCACGCGATCTTTGGCAAAGGTGACCCTCGAGATACCCGATTCTGGAGTGGGGCTCGACTCTAGCCGCGCACCCATGGCGGTCTTTGTGAAATTTTCATATCCGCAGGTTCCAGAGACCTCCATGTAGACATCTCGAAGTTGCTCTGCGCTGATCTGGATCGGGAGATGAATCAGGTCTATTGAAACTCCCAGGGTGCTGGAGTCTGGAGCGGACATCGAATCGGTCATTGCGAACCCTTGGAGGGGGACTTCAAGCGCAGGGCTGTATCCTCTTCAATCCGCACCAACCAGCCCTCTTCTCGCAAACGATCGATAAAGCCAGGGCTGGATCCATCCGCGGACTGAAGGGTGCTGCCGGGAATCAGGATCTCACCTCTTCCGAGTTCGACGTGTTTGACCTTTTCCTGATCGAGCAGTTTTCGCAACGACTTGCAACGATCGGGACGCAGTCCGGCAAAAATGATCGCCGGACGAGCTTGCACCCAATCCATGTCGCGTCCCCAGTCGCGAATCGACACCGCTACCGTCTCGGGAAGAGGGTGGTCGCTGGCATCTTCAAGTACCTTGCGAATCTCGTCGGTCGCCAGGCCGGAGCGAATCCCGAATCGCATCGATTCTGGTGTCGCCCGGAATCTTCTCACCCGTTCTGCAGAGAGTCGCTCACAAAAGCGTGCCAGTTGCAGTTCGAGACACATTCCATCCACGCCTCCGGTGAACAGCATGATCTCAAAATCTGGATTGACCAGG
>JGI26380J51729_10000853_pt1 | contig 15217 bp, 19 predicted proteins | sample SaaInlV_165m_DNA_FD_51729 | JGI IMG/M metagenome (IMG submission 51729) | reverse complement strand
TTTTCTCCACCTCGATCAGAATGAAATTGTAAAGCTAATCTTCTAAACGCATCTCTAATTTCTTTTTCTGTTGTTCCCTCTACAATTCCTAAAATATCATAATTAGATTCAACCATTTTTTATTAACCTAGTTAGGTTCATTACTCATTTTCCTATACTTGTACGTTATTACATTACAAAATATCAATGATACGTAAATTTGATATAAAATACTCGTAAAATTAATTTTTTCTTGTTTTTATTAGAGCAATTATTGCAAAACTTGTACCAATTATTCCTATAATAATTCCAACATATCCTATATTCATTGTATTATCAGATTTTTCTAATTTTTGGACAGAATTTTTTAGATTATTCATATCTTCAATAATTTTTGTGTGTCCATCAATAATTTGAGTTAAAGTAAGATCAGATGATTCAGGAAATTCGATATAAGATCGTTCAGCAACAGGTGGTGGATGCATAGATAAATTGATAGATGTGTCTAAAATTTTTCCAATAATATTTGCTTGATAATATCCAGAAACTGTTGGATTAACAAAAGCATAGTATTTTCCAGGTATATTATGATCTGGAGACAGAGGTAAAGTGATTTTTTCAGTTTTATCAAATACAAATTGAATTTTAATAAATTTTTTTAATCCTTCAATACCATTTTGAAATTCTTGAGAATTTGCACATTCCATAGATATTGAAATATCAGGGCAAGGGATTAGTGGACTAATATACAATTCAAGTCCATTAGTCTCACCAGATACAACAGGTTCATTCATCCAACCAATTTCAATACGATATTCCTCAACTGCATCAATTGTATGTCCATATGTAATTCCAGCTAAACTTGGAATAAGTAACAAAGAGAATATCAAAAAAAGTGATTTCATGATTTTTAAAAAATAATTCTAATTTTAAAAATGTTTTATTTTTATTAAAAATGATGATTTTAAAGTTTTTACTAGATAAGTATATGAAAATATAAAAATTTCTTTAGTTAGAGTTTATGCAAATACAATATTTTCATAATTTAATTCAAAATGATATTCAATAAAAATAGATAAAGTTTTAGATTCAGAATAATTTTTAATTAAATTAATTTTTTTGAAAATTTTTCATCTCATCTTCAAAAAAGAATTTTTCAGATAATGCAGGTTTTAGATCATCTAACCAAATTGCATTTTCATCATATTTTGCAAAAAATGGTGTTTCAACCCAATTTGGATTTCTACCTTGCAAAAATCTTAAAACAAACACTTTTTCACCATTAAGATTTGCAGTTCCCATAACATGGACTTTGCCTGGTGTTGCAGACATACTTGGTCCTCTAACTGTTCGAGCTAATCCACTAACTGATGAATATGCTTTCTTGAAAATCTCATTTGCTTTAACTAAAGATATTCCAAAGTAATGTTGTGCACCTGTATCTCTGACAACAAACATGTAATATGGAATACAACCTAACTGAACTTGTTTAGTCCACATTTTTGCCCACATTTCTGCATCATCATTGATATGTGTTAAAAGAGGTGATTGAGTTCGAATTTGTGCACCTGTTTTTCTTACTTGTTTTATTGCATTCTTTACAGCATCCGTAGATAATTCACTCAAATGGTTAAAGTGAGCCATAAATGCAAGATGTAGACCACTATCAGTAATTTTTTTAAAAATATCTAACATTTCTTGAGAATCTGAATCTGTTAAAAATTTGTAAGGCCAATATGCAAGAGCTTTCGTCCCAATTCTAATAGTTTTAAGATTTGGAAGATTTGCATCAATTAAAGTATCAATATATTTTGAGAAAATTTTTGCTTTCATAATCATTGGATCTCCACCTGTAAATAGTACATCAGTAATTTCAGGATGTTCTCTAAGATATTGAACTAGTTGTTCACCTTCTTGCATTGCAAATTTCATTTCATCCATACCAACAAATTGAGGCCATCTAAAACAGAAGCTACAATATGCATGACAAGTTTGACTTTGACTAGGGAAAAACAAACAAGTTTCTTTGTATTTGTGTTGCATACCATATAATTTAGTCCCATCTTTTAATGTTGGAACATTAAGTTCCATTTGACCTGCAGGATGTGGATTTAATTGTAAACGAATTTCATTTGCAATAGATGCTATTTCTTTTTTTTCAAGATTATTTTTTAATGCTTTAGCCATTTTTTCATAATGTTCTGGTTTTAACATTCCTTTTTGTGGAAATGTTAAAACAAAAATTGGATCATTTGGAATATTATTCCAATCAATTAATTGCTCAACAACATAATTATTTGCTTTAAATGGTAAAACATTTCCTACAACTTCCATTTCAAATTGTTTTTCTTCTGAAAGTTTTTGAATTTGTGGAAGTTGACGAAAATTAGATAATGTGTATGATTTCATAGAAGGAGAATCGTCCCAAATTGATTTTTGATAGGTCATTTTGTAAATTGTGCCTTAACCCTTGTTAAAGGTTGCAGCATTTGTAGGCATAAAAAAATAAAAAAAATGAAATTTTATTTTCAAAATAATCAAAATGGCTTAACATTTTATTCTAGAAAATAAAACAAAAATGGAAGAGAAAATATGAGCGAAGAAGATATTTCACAAATTTCAGTGGGAGAATTTGAAACAGTTTCACAATTATTAGCATCATCAGAATCACTACAATTAGCTTTCATCATAATGGTAGTTGGAATTATCATTATAGCTGCAGCATATAGAACATTTTCATCATTAATAAAATCAAAGAAAATATTTTACACTAGACCACATTTATCAAAATTTGTACAAAATGCAGTATTACCGTTTTTTGCAATTGCCTTAATTTCATCAACTAATGCATATATTCAAACTTCAGAATTATTTGAACAGGATTCAAATATTTCTACAATACAATTAACTCCTGAGGAAACTTTTNCAAAAATTCTCAATACTTTTAATATTCTAGTTATTGGATATACAATTTCTCATTTAATACCAATAATGTTAACAAAACGGGACAAATCAATACTTGAAAAACAAGATTTTGATACTTGGTTTGAGTTACAAGGTTTTTCAGATGATAATGATCTATTTCATAAATTATACAAATGGATTCCACCTACCATTACACCTGAAGAATTTACAGATGAAGAATTTGAAAAACTATGTAAAACAAAAGAAGGAATTAATCAATTAGAACAATATCGTACTTCAAAAGGAAATCCAATTGGAAGTTATGAAAAATTAGTAAGTAATACTTTTGAAAAATGGAAAGAATCTGAAAGAGCAAAATATTTGAAATATTTTAACAATTGTATTACAGGAAATAATCAATCAGGAAGAAAATTAAAACCAGGTGCAAAACCAGATGAAATATTTGCTATAGATATTTGGAGAGAAGAAAAAAGAATGAATGGTTTTGAGCCATTAATTCCAAGTTCTAGACCAGCAGGATATGCACGTAAAAAAAGAAAAGGTATTCCTAAATCATTTAAGCAGATATTACCTGTAGGAATTTTTGTTGCAACAATTCTAGGAGTTGTATCTTGGTGGGGAGTAGATTTGTTTGTATTAGCAACTGCAACTGGTGGTCTTGCAATTGGTATTGGTTTAGCTTTACAAGAAACAATGCAAAATTATTTTGCATATATAATGATCAGAAAAGACAACATTTTCAAAGAAGGGGAAAGAGTACAATTAGAATCAGGATATAATGGATATGTACATAAAATTACACCTAGAGTTACGTATGTTAGAGATGGATTACATGAATCTGTAGCAATTATTCCAACAAGACAGTTAGTAACAGCACAAATTATCAATTATACAAAAGAAAACAAACTTGTTCCAGCAGTAGTTACCGTAGGAGTTTCATATCTTAATGATCCAAAACAAGTTGCTGCAATTTTAGTAAAAATTGGAAAACGTGGCATGATTGAAATAAGAGATAGTAAAGGAAAACACCTAGTTAGACAAAATAGATGTCCGTACTTAGATGAAAATAAATCAAGTTGTGGATGTGATAAGGATTTACATGTTGATATTTCACAACCAGTTGTAAGATTTAACCAGTTTAATGATTCTGCATTAGATTTCTCAATGTGGTTATATGTTAAAGATTATGGTTCACAATTTAAAACAAAAACAGATCTAAGAATGATAATGTATGAAGAATTCAAAAAATATGATATTAGAATTCCATGGCCAATCAGAACAGTCTACCAAGGAGATGAAAAGAAAGAACAAAATGAAATTGATGAAAAAGATGAATTTAGGAATAAAGTGATTGATGAATATGGATTAGGAGACTTAGGTCGTGGAGAAGGAGATGAATAGAAAAAAATTCTCAAAACTTAAGAATCCCTTCAAATCATGTTTTCTTATTGAGTGAATTATCAATAATTTCAGGAAAATCTTCTGAAAAGTTATCAAAAGAATTATCTAAAAAAATAAAGGGGAATTTTGTAAAATCAGAAATCAGAATTTTTCCTGATGGAGAAAGCAAAATAACTTTAATTGGAAAAATATCAGGAAAAAAATCAATTGTTGTACAATCAATTTATCCACCTGTAGATACTAACTTGGTTCAAGCATTATCCTTAATTACTAAAGCTAAAGAAAATTCATCAGAAGTAATTGCCGTAATTCCATATATGGGATATGCAAGACAAGATAGAGAATTTTTACCAGGCGAAATTGTTACAATGAAAGTACTTGGAAAATTATTCAAAGGTGCAGGAGCATCAAAAATAATTGTTGTTGATATTCATAGCTTAATTGGTTTTAAACACTTTAGCATCAAAACAAAAAATGTAACAGCAATTCCAGATCTTGTTAAATATTTTAAAAAATTGAGCCTAAAAAACCCATTAGTTATATCACCAGATCAAGGTGGAAAAGAACGAGCAAAAGAATTTGCAAAAGAATTTAATTCAAATTATATTGCATTAGATAAAAAACGAGATAAAAAAACGGGTAAGATAAAAATTACAACAAAAAATACAGATGAAGTTGAAAACAGAGATCTAATTTTAGTAGATGATATGATAAGTACAGGCGGTAGTATAATTAAAGCAACACAATTTCTTAAAAAACAAAAATGTAAAAAAATCTATGTTGCATGTACTCATGCACTTTTAATGAATGATGCTGAAAAGAAAATTAAGAAGGCAGGTGTTACAAGCATTATTAGTACAAATACAATTCCAGGTAAAACATCAAAAGTAGATATTTCAAAAATAATTGCAAAGGCAATAATGTAATGCCAGAAAGTTTTTTTATTTTATCCAAAGATTATTTAGAACTTGCAATTGATGAAGTCACTACAATAGTAAAAATGTATGATAGATTTGCCAAAATAAAAATTATTTCAAATTTAGTAATTGTTCAATCAAAAACAAATGCAAATAAAATTTCAGATCGTTTAACATTTGTAAAAACTTCGGGACAAATATTAAGAAAAATGTCAGGATTATTTTTAGATCAAGAAAATTTTCAAGTATTAAAAAATACAAAAACTTTTGTATGTAGAGTAATTAATTTATCATCAAATCAATTCAATACTTCAGAATTAGAAAATTCTATGGGTGATATGATATCTAAATTTACTAATGCAAAAGTAAAATTGGAAAATCCAGATATTACAGTATATTTAATTTTTACAAATGAAGAAAATTTTTTTGGATTTTCAGAAAAAATTAAAGAAAGAAAACGACCAAAAAAAATTAAGAAATATCCTCATGAATTAGATTGGAAATTAACAAGAGTAATGATAAATCTAACAGGATTGAAAAAAGGGCAAACTCTATGCGATCCATTTTGTGGAACAGGTACAACTTTACTGGAATCTGAATCTATGGGTATCAATGCAATTGGGATTGATTTTGATCAGAAAATGTGTGAAATATCTAAAGAAAATCTTAAGATTAATGGTTACAAATCAAAAATTTTAAAATCAGATTTCCAGGAATTAGTAAAAATATCAGAAAAATTTGATGGAATTGTTACTGATTTACCGTATGGTAGATCCTCAAAAATATCAGAAAAACCTGAGGATATTTTAAAAAGACTCATTTCAATTATACCTAAACACAAAAAAATCGCTATAATGTTTAAAAAAGAATTAGATCCTAAAATGAAATTAAAAGGATTGAAAAAATATCAAATCTATAGGCATAAAAGTCTAACAAGAACTATTTTGATTAAATGAAACTAGTATTTTTAGGAACATCAGCTGCACAACCTACAGAAAGAAGAGGGTTATCCTGCATATGTTTAGAAAATGATGGTGAAATATTGATGTTTGATGCAGGTGAAGCATCACAAATATCATATATGAAATCAGGTTTAGGGTGGAATAAAAAAATGAAATTATTTGTAACACATTTGCACGGAGATCATTGTGTAGGAATTTTAGGATTATTACAAACAATGTCAATGCAAAATAGAACTGAATCTTTGGAAATTTTTGGTCCTAAAGGAATTGATGAATTTCTTGCAGCAAATATTAAAATATTAAATTTTGGATTATCATTTTCTATTTTGATTACAATTGTTAAAGAAGGAAAAATATTTGAAAATAAAAAATTTTCAATGTATGCAGCTAAAGCAAATCATTCAATAACTGCATTTTCATATTTGTTTAAAGAAAAAGATAAGCCAGGTAGGTTTAATGTAGAAAAAGCACAAGAATTAGGCATACCTGAAGGAGAATTATGGAATAAATTACAAAATGGAGAAGAAGTAATCAATAATGAAAAAATAATTAAATCCATACAAGTATTAGGTAAAAAACGTCCAGGTAAAAAAATAGGAATTTCAGGAGATACAATGCCAACAAAAGAATTAGAGGTATTTTTTAAAGAATGTGATTATTTGGTTTTTGATTCTACATTTCTTGATGAGGAAAAACAAAAAGCACAAGATACTTGTCATTCCACTGCAAAACAAGCTGCACAATTAGGAAAAAATTCAAATGTAAAAAATTTAATTTTAACACATTTTTCAGCAAGATACAAAGATGAATTTGGGCATTTAACTGAAGCAAAAAAAATTCATAATTCAGTTATTACTGCAAAAGATCTTTTAGAAATAGAAATTAAATAAAAAATTAATCAATTTTAAANATATTTTGTATAAAACTAAATGGATCAAAATTAGATACTTCATTTGCAAGAATATCTTTAGAAGATTCNCNTGATTCTATGATTCCCATTTTAATATNATCACCTGTTTCAGTTATTCCTTCAGAAATTTTTTCATTAACATTTTCAACTAATTTATCACCTGTTTCAGTTATTCCTTCATATACACTATCACTAACACTTTGAATTGTTTTATCAATAGAAGTATCTAAGCGATTCTCTGCAGAATTGGTAATTTTTGCATTCAAATTATTAAAATCATTTTTTAAAGAATCAGTTAATGATGCAGATGTATTAGGAAATAATGTAGTAATTTCTGTAGAGAACATCATTCCTCCTAAAATCAAAACAGCTGTAATTATGCCTAATTTAATTATCATTTCATTACAATCATAAAAAATGGATTTTAAATTTAAACTAAAAAAAATAATCAAAAATGAGTGAATTTTCTTAACTAATTATATCTAATCAAAAATTATCCAATCGATAATCCCATCAATATTTGATGATGTCAAAATAACTTTAATTGGCCCTAGTGGAGATTCATTAGATCCTTCACAAATTGCTATTTGATCAACAAATGCTGCTTGTTTATTTAGATAAAACCATGTTGAATCATCTTTTAAATTATCTTCTAATGAACGCAAATAATTTTTTTGTGATTTATTATTATGTATTGATTGATAAATTTTTTCAAGAGATCTTAGTTCTTTTGATTGTGCATTAATTGAAAAATTATTATTATTTATAATTGAATAAGGAAAAATATTTGAAATTGCTTTTTCAATTTTATCTATAGATTCAGAAGGATTTATTGTACAAAACATTTCTATTTTGCAATTAATATTTGGAATTTTCATTTAATCCATCTTTGAATAATTTCATATGAATTTTTTATTAATTCATCTTTTGTTAAACCAATATTAGATAATGCAAAATCAGATAATGCAATTGAATTGCTAATACCCACACCTAATTCACGATTATCTCTTTCTTCAAAATGTTCTTTTGTTTGTGGATCATCAGATCTTCCTCTTTTTTGTAAGAAATTAAATCTAGTATCTGTAGATGCATGAATTGCTAATAATTTTACAGTTCCAAATTTTCTAAGTACTTGAATTTCATCATTAGATCTAACTCCATCTATCAACATTACATTTGCTGTAGAAGATTCTATTTTTATTTGAACTAATTCTGCTACTGCACCTGGTCCATTTTTCTCTCTAAGTTCTAACATTAATTTTCCAAGATTCTCTCTAGTTGGATCCAAATTTCTTTTTTTAGCTTCATCTCTAACAGCATTACCTAAATTAATTATTTCATATCCTTTAGATTTCAAGCCTTCAGCAATTGTAGATTTACCAGCACCAGGCATACCAGTTAAACATACAAGTAATTTTGTCAACACATGTCAAAAAAAATACTCGTCTATGAAGTTACCGGAAATTATTATAAACATACTTGAAAAAATTCTATAATGCGTGTTTTTGTATCTATTGAAATATCAAATAATGAAGTAATTAATTCAATTAAAAATTTTCAAAAAATAATTAAAATTGATGCAAAACCTACTGAATTAAAAAATCTTCATTTCACATTACAATTTTTAGGTGAAGTTTCTAAACAAATTATAGATAAAATTATTCAATCTTTGAATACTATTGAATTTTCAAAATTCGATATTTCTTTAAAAGGAATTGGAGTTTTTCCAAAACTCAAATCTCCAAAAATTATTTGGGTAGGTATAGATGAAAAAAGTAAGAAAAAAATGATCAAATTATCTAAAAAAATAGAAAAAGCTTTAGAACCATTAGGATTTTCTTCAAAGAAACCATTTAAACCTCATATCACAGTATTTAGAATTAAAAAGAAGATTGGAGATATAACAAAGGAGATGGAAAATCATAAAAATGTAAATTTTGGAATACAAGAAATAACTAGTATTAAATTTAAAAAAAGTGAACTTACTTTGAATGGACCAGTTTATTCAGATTTAATGGAGTTTAAAATAAAATAATGAAACAAATAATTTCTAAAATTTCTAAAACTACAATTCCATCTAAAATAATTCAAAAATCAAAAAAAGAAATTGCAGATAAAGTATACAAATTAGTTGAAAAAGAAATTCAAAAATATTCAGAAGTAATAGAATTAGAATTTGGAGGTTCTTATGCAAAAGATACATGGTTATCAAAAGATGCAGATATTGATATTTTTATTAAATTTAAAAAAAGTATTTCTGAAGAAAAATTAGAAAGTATTTCTAAAAAAATAGGCTTTGAATCATTAAAAAAATATTCTCCATATGTAAGATATTCTCAACATCCATATGTTGAGGCTAAAATTAAGAATACAAAAATCAACATAGTACCGTGTTATGATGTAAAAATTGGTGAATGGAAAAGTGCTGCAGATAGATCTCCATTTCATACAAAATTTATGAAAAAATCATTGACATTAAAAATGAGAAATGAAGTAAGAGTTCTAAAGACATTTTTAAAAATAAATGGAATTTATGGTGCAGAAATTGCAAAACAGGGATTTAGTGGATATATTTCTGAAGTTTTAATTTTAGAATTTGGTAGTTTTGAAAATCTCATAACATCAATTTCAAATATTAAAGAGAATCAAATTATTGGAAAAACATCAAAATCATTTGATACGTCAATTGTTGTAATTGATCCAATTGATAGTAATAGGAATTTAGCAGCTGCTATTTCAAATGAAAATATTGGAAAGTTTATTTTAATTTCTAGAGCATTAAAAGAAAAACCAAGTTTAGGATTTTTTAAAAATAAAAAACAAAAAATATCAAATAAATTTTGGAATAATTTGTTAATCATAAAATTTGAGTTTAAATCTAGAAGTCCAGATATTATTTGGGGACAAATTAAAAGAGCAACATCAACTTTATCTACACAATTAGAATTAGAAGGATTTACTGTACTTAGAAGTAAATCCCATACAGATCAACAAAAAGAAGCATACCTTTTGTTCTTTTTAGAATCTACAAAAATAAATGAGACATATCAAAAGAAAGGACCAGAATTTTTTAGAGAAGACAGTACCCATAGTTTTATTTTGAAAAATCTTAAAAATGCTGAATTGGTATGGATTGGAAATGATAGAAAAATAATTTCATTAGAAAAAAGAAAATATGTTGATGCAGTTAGTTTTATGAAAGAATTTTTGGAAAAAAGTCTTCAAGTAGGCATACCAAAAGGCCTTCAGGGTGATTTTAAACGAGGTTTCAAGGTGTTTGTAGGAAACAAAAATCTAAGTAAATCAATTAAAGAGGAAGCAGCTGAGTTGATTTCAGTAGATGGCACACTCCTTCATTTCAATTAAAAAATTTTCAGAAGAACCATACTCAAAAATTTTAGGGTATCCAAATGCAACTAATCATCAAATTAAATCAAGAATTAATGAATTAGAAAAATTAAAAATAAAATCAATTTGTTTAACAGGTCCTACTACAATTGGAAATCTGGCAATTTTAGGAAAAGGATACGTTGGTGTTGTAGTACTTGTAAAAAGAGGAAATAAAGAAGTTGCACTAAAAATTAGAAGAATTGACTCTCAAAGAAAAAATATGAAAAATGAATCAATATTGTTAAAATTAGTAAATTCAGTTAAAGTTGGTCCAAAATTAATTGATGTAAGTAAAAATTTTTTGGTTATGGAATATCTTGAAGGAGAAAAATTTAGGAATTGGATTAAAATGTTAAAAGGAACTGGTAGTGTAAAACAATTAAAATCTACAATAAAAAATGTTTTAGAAGATTGTTATAGATTAGATCAAATTGGATTTGATCATGGGGAATTAAGTAATATTTCTAAACATGTTATTGTAGGTAAAACAAAAGTATCTCTAATTGATTTTGAAAGCTCCAGTACAAAAAGAAGGCCTTCAAATGTTACATCGATTACTCAAGCTTTTTTTATTGGATCAGATATTGCAAAACAAACTCAGAAAATTTATAAAAATTCATCAAAAGAAAAAATTATTCATGCATTAAAATTATACAAACAAGAAAAAACACGAGAAAATTTTGAAAAATTACTTAAAATTTTAAAATTATAATGGGATCAGCAGGATTTGAACCTGCGACCACTAGTCCCCCAGACTAGTATCATGCCAAGCTAGACTACGATCCCTAGTCTCACAGGCACAAAATGAAATTATTAAATCGTCCTATTAACAAATAGAAATAATGAAAATATGTAATATTTGTCATAAAATTTCAGCCACTGATAAAGATCATACAGATTGTATTCAAAAAAGAAGTATAGAGATGGAAGATGGGAATTTCAAAAACAATATTACTGAAAAATTAAATCTATCAAAAAATAATCAAGATCTAGGTATTGAAGTAAAAGCAATATTAGAACATCTAAGTAGAGATAAAAATCAAAAAGATGAATTATAACCATTTTGATAATCTTTCTTTTTCAAAATCTAATTTTTTAGAGAGATTATCTGAAGTAGATTCTGTTAGATGAGTAGAAGGTTTTGGATCTGTAAACATGTCTACTTCTATAATTGAAGCTGTATCTTTACCAGACTCTAAGAAACATCCACCTTTACCATCAAATAAAACAGATGTTTCTTTTTGATTCAAGTTTTGAAATGATATTTTTTGCAACTATAATTCCTTCTCCTTCTGCAAAAATTCCTGCTTTAGGTACTGCCATTGAATCAATAACAACTAAACTTGTAACATCACCAACTGCAAAAATATTTTGATATGGTGTTTTACAATCTCTATCTATTGGAATAAATCCGGGTTCTTTTGCTAAATTTGAATCATAAATAACTTTAGGGGCAATATGTGGTGGGATTGCTAAAAGAATATCAAAATCAGCTTCATCATTTTCAAAAATTAATTTTTTAGATTCTACACATTTAATTTTTTTAGAATGGTGAAAAATAATTTTTTCTGAATTTACTAAATCAAGAATTTGTTTGCTAACTTCAGGACCTGCTGCAGGTAGTGTTATTGGAGCAGGACTGTAAAAATCAATTTGTATAGAATCTCGTATTCCTCTCTTTCTAAGCATAGAATCAATTAGTAAACTAGCTTCAAAAGGTGCTGGAGGACATTTGTAAGGCATACCCGTTATAACAATAGCAATTTTTCCATTTTTTATTTTATTTAATTTTTGATGAATTTGATCAAGTTGATTATGATCATACAAATTAAATCCATTTTCTACTAAACCTGGAATTTTTTCCGGTACTAATACAGCACCCATAGAAATGATAAGAAAATCAAATGAAATATTTTCAGATTTTGTTTTTATAAAATTATTTTCTGGATTAATTTCAATAATTTCATCTTTGACAAAATTAATTTGTTTTTTTGGTAGTTCATTTAATGAACCAATAGAATTCTCAAAGGTTCGTGTTCCATTCATGATCCATAATTTTGCAAATCCAACCATGAACCAGTCTTTTTTATCTATAATTGTAATTTTGACTTTAGATGAATCTAACGAATTTCTAATTTCATTAGCTGCAGAAAGACCACCAAACCCACCTCCCAAAATTACAACATGAGGAATGTTTGACAATCTATTTTTCTTGTGTTGTAGGTCTAATCAAAATTTCATTTACATTAACATGTGATGGAGAATTTACTGCATACAATATTGCATTAGCAATATCTTGTGCTTGTAATGCTTCCATTTTTTTTGTATTTTCCAAAAATCCCTGTAACGACTCATCAGTAATTGTGTTGTTAAGTTCTGTATCAACTACACCAGGTTCAATACTAGTTACTCGAATATTTGAGCGAACACTAAATTCTTGTCTTAATCCTTCTGTAAATGCAGCTACAGCAAATTTTGTTGCACAATAAACACTACCTGATGGAAATACAACTCTACCAGCAACTGATGAAAGATTAACTATGTGGCCAGATTTTTTTCCTTTCATATGAGAAATGACTGCACCTGTACAATACAATACTCCTTTAATGTTAACATCTATCATTCTATCCCATTCATCAACTTTGAGATTTTTGAAAAAGCTTAATGGCATTAATCCAGCATTATTTACAAGAATATCTATTGAACCCCATTTATCTAAAACTGCTTTAGCAAAATTATCACATTCTTCTCTTTTCGTTACATCTAGTTTCTGAAAATAAACTTCTCCTCCGTTAGCAATAATTTTTTTTGATAATTCTTCTAATCTATCTACTCTTCTAGCACCAATTGCAACTTTAACACCAGCTTTAGCTAGTGTTAAAGCAGTAGCTTCTCCAATTCCACTACTTGCTCCAGTAATAATTGCAACTTTATTAGTAATCATAAGATATTATCAAAATTTTTGATTAACAATACTAAAAATGTTTAGAAAATAATAGGGTTATTTTAAAAAAATGATCTAATAACTTTTTTAAAAGAAAAAGTCTATCATAAATTGTGCTGTCTGAAGATTGTGCGTATTGTGGAAATTTAACAGATATGCCATTTCATTGTAGTTATTGCAAAGATCCATTTTGTTCTGAACATAGACTTCCAGAAGATCATAGATGTGTTAAATTACGTCAAATTAGATCAGAAAAATTTGGAGAGAGAAAAGTGATTCGTGATGGTGGTAAAGGTAAAACAAATATTTTGAAACGAATTTTTGGAAAATTTTAAAAATTAATAGGGACTTTTTTCTGGAGAAATTTTTGCACGTCTTCCTTGATAAATTAATGCAATTGCTAATGCAAACATTACCATTGCAGTTAATGGAAAATTTTGTGGTGCAGGTAAAACAAACCAATAGTAAATACCAAAAGCTATAGATACAATTGCTTGAGTCCAAAGTTTAAGCCATTTTGGAGCTTTGATTAATCTACTAATGAATTCAACAATAAAAATTCCAATTACGGGATAAATTGTATAAAATAGAAAATCAATTACATCTACTCCAGTATGAGACATAATTTGTAAGAATAATAGCTATAATTTCTACCTAATCTTCCCATCTAACTTTAATTGCAATTTTTTTAGCAATTAAAGCCTGAGCATTTTCATATGGAATTGTAGCAATATCTTCAGCATTAAATGGACCATATTTTTCAAGATCTGCACCTACAATTTCGTCTACTTCACTAAGAAATCTAATTACAACTTTCTTAATTTTGTGATTTTCAGCTAATGATTCAAGGAATTTTGATTTTCCATTAATTGTTGCAGAAAGAATCATTTCTGTTCTTTCATTTTGTTCTTCTTGTGAATCTAAAATAAATTTTTCTTCATCAAGAAGATAACTAATTTCAAAATTATCAGAATTAGAAATTTTTTCTAATCTGATGTGTATCAATAATGATGTTAATTCAATTGCCATTTCTATCATAGTATCTTTAATTTTATTTTCTACCCCATCAAATTCTTGTTTTCTTAAATTTCCAATGAAATCAGATAAAATTCTATAAAAATTTGGTTTGATTTCCAATAAAGAATCATTTTCAGTTTCTCGTAAAACGGCATGATGTAATGAATTGATATCAATATGATTTGATTCGGACATATTCTACCTAATCCTTAAATGCTGGTTGTATTTGTGTTTGATTGAAGTATAAATTGCCCTATAAAGTCAGTCATGGAAAAGCAGTTCAAGTGTCGTATTCACCTGATGAAGTTTTTGCAAGAATTCAACATGAAGGAATTCAATTTATTGATCTACAATTTACTGGTCTTACAGGTCATTTTCATCATACAACTATTTCAGCAAATACTTTTACACCTGAACAAATGAGAGATGGATTACCAAAATTAGATGGTTCATCAATTGTAGGTTTTACAACTATCGATGATTCAGATTTATTATTAAAACCAGATCCAAGTACATTTGCAATTATTCCATGGATGACTGAAAATAAAACAGCCAGACTACTTTGTGATGTTTATTGGGGTGAAGGTAGAGGAAGATTATCTCGAGATCCTAGAGGTATTTCTCAAAAAGCTGAAGAATATATCAAAACTCAAGGATTTGATTTTAGTACGTGGGGTCCAGAAGTAGAATTTTTTGTTTTTGATAAAGTTCATTGGGATGTTTTAACCCCATACAAAGGACAATCATATTCAATTGAATCAAAAGAAGCACC